>BNJT01002600.1_pt1:497500-721112 | contig 721112 bp, 828 predicted proteins | sample 8540491 | NCBI WGS metagenome assembly BNJT01 (sample SAMD00202455, study PRJDB9452) | human saliva metagenome | host: Homo sapiens | reverse complement strand
AAATCTCTATCAAATCACCAACTACATTACCTTTTGATCCAAATACTTCTATCGAAGGCGTTACCGCTGATGATGTGACGATACAGCTTTGTAAATGGCGGCATTACCGTTCTGGGTGCCAAGAATCGTATGCTTGCAGTTTATACCATCGATGGTAAATTAGCTTATCAAAAACAAATTGGCAGAAAAAGAGGCTCACGTTTCTCTACCTGCAGGTACGTACGTTGTGCGTGTTGATAACAAGGTTGCGAAGGTGAATGTAAGATAATAGAGCAATTATAATTCTCTAATTACAGCTAAAGAGTGCTTCTCCGGATAGGGTAAGCACTCTTTTTGGTGTAGTTGTACTTCGGTAACTTGTTTCATACGCTGCAATACATAACAACCCCGATTCTACCGGTCTCTTTTAGGTAGAATCAGGGTTGCTATATCATGCTATTCTTGTAGCACTACATCAGGCTGTAGGCCACAGTAAGGCCGGCCATGACGATGCTGACCATGCTCATTAATTTGATGAGGATGTTCAAACTTGGGCCGGACGTGTCTTTGAATGGGTCACCAACGGTGTCGCCCACAATCGTGGCTTTGTGGACGTCACTGCCCTTACCTCCGAAGTTTCCTTCTTCCACAAATTTCTTGGCATTATCCCACGCACCACCGGCATTCGCCATAAAGACGGCCAACGTAAAGCCGGCACAGAGGCCGCCAACGAGGAGGCCGAGCACACCGGCAACGCCGAGGACCACGCCCGTGACGATGGGGATGATGATGGCTAAGAGCGAGGGCAGAATCATTTCGTGCTGGGCAGCACGTGTGCTGATTTCGACACAGCTACCATAGTCGGGCGTGGCCTTGCCTTCGAGGATGCCTCTGATTTCCGCGGAACTGGCGGCGCACTTCATCGACCATCTTAGCCGCGGCACGTCCGACAGCACCCATAGTGAGTCCGCAGAACAGGAAGGCAGCCATTGCGCCAATGAATACACCTACGAGTACGCGCGGGTTCATCAGCGTCACTTGGAAGTATTCCATCATTTCGGGCATAGAAGCCTTTGACGGATCGAAAGCATTGCCCGCTGCGTCGATAAATTGCTGTCCGCCCTCCATAGCCCGCGTCATAGCGATTTTAATTTCTTCCACATAGGAAGCCAGCAAGGCCAGTGCGGTAAGTGCTGCCGAACCAATGGCAAAGCCTTTGCCCGTGGCAGCCGTTGTATTGCCGAGTGCATCGAGTGCATCTGTGCGATGGCGAACCTCTTCGCCCAACTCACTCATCTCAGCATTGCCTCCTGCGTTGTCGGCGATAGGGCCGTAAGCGTCCGTAGCGAGCGTAATGCCCAGCGTGGACAACATTCCGACAGCTGCAATGCCGATGCCGTAGAGTCCTTTCGAGATGCTTTCTGCACTCATGGAGAAATCGAAATGATTGGCGCAGAGATAGCTCAACATAATAGCTACACCGATCGTAAGCACCGGAACGCAGGTGGAAATCATACCCGTACCGATACCTTTGATGATGACCGTGGCAGCTCCTGTTTGGGCAGATTCAGAAATGGCTTGGGTGGGCTTATAACTATGCGAAGTGTAAAATTCTGTAGCTTGCCCAATGATAACACCCGCCGTCAGACCGCTGATAACGGAGAAACTTAGGCCTACCCAGTTGTCGAGGCCAAGGCCATAAAGGATGAGGAATGTGGCTATTGCAATCAATACGGCACTGGTATTAGTGCCGACAGACAGCGAACGGAGCAACTGACTCATGCTTGCTCCCTCTTTCGTGCGAACGAGGAAGATGCCGATAAGTGAGAGGAAGATACCGACAGCGGCAATAATCATGGGGGCGATGACAGCCCGCATCTGCATGTCACCAGCCGAAGCAAAGGCCGTGGCACCTAAAGCTGCCGTAGAAAGGATGGAGCCGCAATAGCTCTCATAAAGGTCGGCGCCCATACCGGCTACGTCGCCCACGTTGTCGCCTACGTTGTCGGCAATGGTAGCCGGATTGCGCGGGTCGTCCTCCGGGATGTCGGCTTCAACTTTCCCGACAATGTCTGCGCCAACATCAGCAGCTTTTTGTATAGATACCGCCTCCAACGCGGGCAAAGAGGGCTTGCGTGGAAGCACCCATACCGAAGGTGAGCATCGTGGTAGTGATGGTGATGAGCGAAACGTGGTCAGAGCCGTAGACATAAGATAGGGCGATAAACCACAGGGCAATGTCCAACAATCCAAGGCCTACAACTACCAAGCCCATTACCGCACCGGAGCGGAAGGCAATACGCAAACCGCTGTCCAAGCTCTTGCGCGCAGCATTGGCGGTTCGCGCGGAAGCATAGGTAGCAGTCTTCATACCGAAGAAGCCGGCCAAACCACTGAAAAAGACCGCCCGTGAGGAAGGCGAAAGGTACCCAGGGATTTTGAATCTTAAGGACATAGGCCATGAAAGCAAAGAGAACGACGAGCACTAAAAAGACTTTAAGAACGACGAGGTATTGCTGTTTGAGGTAAGCCATTGCGCCCTTGCGGACGTGTTCTGCAATTTCGCGCATACAGGGGCGTTCCTTCGTCGGCCTTCATCATATTCTTAAAGAAGAACCAGGCCATAGTCAACGCTACTACTGATGCGATGGGCACCAGCCAGAAAAAGAGGAGTTACATTCATAAAAAGTTTTATTTAAGTTTTTGAGATTAATGTCAACATATATGCCTTCGTTGATTAGGAAGCCCAATATATGGCGTATTTTTATATACCCAAAAAAATCACATAAAAAGCTGCAATTTAGCATCTCAACATTTCAATTTTCTGGATTCGAACTATAAAACCGCCCCTTATCGCGATGATTAAGACGATAAGGGGGCGATGATTTTAAATGAAAGATTTATGGTGTTTATCAGCGAAGTTTCCCCAAGTATAGATGCTTCGACAGTTTCATCGTCAACGCGTTAGGAACTATTGCAGCCTATTAGTCTGCTCCCAAAGCAGCCGTGCATCAATGCGCAAGGGACTATCGACAAGCAGCTTACTCTGTTTTGAATTCGCCGAACGCACGTTAGTTTCTTGCATGGTCAAAGGCAAGATGGCGTATTGAGCATCCACGGCACTTGTGGGAAAAATGACGAGGATATTTTTGGGCCGACTCATTATTAAATACGCCCCATCGACAAGCTGGCAATGGCGATTGCAGAAGGTTGCCGGTGGCGCCGCTTGCACCTATTCGAACAAGCAGCTGCGTAGCCTTTTTTTCACGCTGTGCGCAAGAGAAAAAAGGGCTTAGGGAAGTGGCGAAACTTTCTTAGGTGAGTCGAAAAAACTTTCATAGGTGATCGGGAAAAACTTTCTCCTATGATCGAAAAAAATTCTCTTTATAAGACAATTTTTTTCGACGCTTATAGGAAAGTTTTGAGGGGCTATATGTGTCTGATTCTCAGCAGCTGTTTTGGCCTTCCCGGCGCCGTTTTTCGTCTGAATTTGGGTATTTAGTGCTCTTGGAGCAAATAGTGATAGAACAGTTCTAATTCTTGTGTGTCTTGGTCCAAAGCCCTCTCTCTGTTGTAGATTTCTTTATATTTTGCCTCGACGCCCTCTATGTCATCCAACTTCTTCAATAAATACAGGGCGACATAATCGGTATGTTTTATTAAGTATGCATCATGATCAATCAGAGCAAACCAGCTCTTTGCATAGGCCACACTTTGTAATAGTTCTGTCTGCCAATTGTTTTTTTCTCCTCTAATGTCTCAAAGTTAGAAAACCAAATTGAAAAATTTCGCATTAAAATCACTCAAAGTCTGCTCATCAGCTTTGAAGAATCTCCAGTCGGTTAATCCATAGACATCTTTATTAGATGTTCTCCGTTGAAAATATCCTCTATCACTTTGTCGGTGAAATTAGTAGGATATTTTATAAGTGGATCTTTCAGTACTCTTTTTAGAATCGTATTTACCCCCGGTAGAAATACGCTTGTTTTGCAACTTAAGTCTAAGATGCAATGAAAAAAATGTGTCTTTTGATTTGGTTACGCTAATCTCATAAATATATAAACTATCTCCTTTCCTTTTCTCAAACTTATTTGGCGCTTTCAGTTTAAACCCATCTTGCTCAAAAGAAGTTCGAATCACATCTACAATTTTCCCTACGACGTCTTTCTTTTCCATATGCTTTATTGTTGATTTCCCCGGAATGGAACATTTCAGACCTTTGAAGTAACAAGAATTAAAAATAATCTTGCCTATTACGGATTCATCTATAATAGAGTTATGTGTTATATTCTATGCCCTATGCATTTATCATTCTCTCTGTTGAAAATGTTCTTTAATATCACGATCATTCGATCGCTTACAATGTTCCTGCAACTTATGAGGCAAGTTCTTATTTAGACAAATGGCAACCTTACACCCTTTATCTCCTTTGTCAAAAATGAGCTGCATCAGCTCTTCATTTAAGTTCTCATACGCTGCGATTTCAGACAATATACTATAGGCTAAATCATTTGGTAAATAGCTTATTAAACTTCTTACAACCAAATCAAAATCCTGCGGTTTTATATCGATACGCAGCGTGATATTAGTTGAGGTGTCCCAAATATCACTCAATCTCTTGAAGTCATCGACAATCTTCGTTTTGTTTATATATAGTGCTCTCATCGAAAAATACCTATCAAAAAGAAGGTTTTGCCATAGCTTAATGCTCTATCTTAGGTTTCAAAACCATTTAAAGGGAGTGTGAAATTTCTTTTCCTTAATGCAATCATCATACCATACGTTATAGTCGGTTGGTATTTGAGCACTAACTCCTTTCAGCCAATATTGTTCACCATAAGCTCCTAACATTGCCCAATGGTATTCTGTTTCATGATTTAAGCACATAATGTCATCATAATCTTCTGGTCTCTTATAATAATGTTTTTTTAGAATTTCATCTGCCTCTTCGGTTGTTTTATGTACATACTTCACCAGTATGCATCTGATGATAAATAACCATGCATTATAATACATACCAGCCTTTTCGCCTGTCTTATTGTCCGAAAAAACTAAGATCTCTTCCATGTATCTTTTAGTTGTAGCAATTGTAAATATCGTCTATACTGTTCAGATCTTCAATAGACATTCCATTGGGCATTATTCCTGCATAAAGGAGCGCGTAAGTGTGGGTGCGATACTCTTTTGATAGTAAATTATAAAAATATAATTGTATTTCAGTTAGATGCTTTTTATCTATCAATATACCTTTGCCAAGGTATTCTTGAAATAAAATGCTACTCAAATCTTCTAACATAAACCTATGGGGTGGAAAATCGAATTCTTCGTCAAGGTTCATTTTTCTAATTGTATCGTATCCATTCATTATTTGCTTGATAGAGTATTCTTGATAGCTTACGTCTTTATATAAACTATCCATCATCAATGCTGATGTCGCCAAAACACATTCATAACCATTTCCCCATACAAATGAATGTTGTTTGGGTGTAGAAAGGGAGGTAATCGCAAGTTCTTTGTCAAACTCCAATCGATTTATACATAAGCCCAAATTAGTAATACTATCCTGTTGGGTGGTAATGTTTAATTCGCGGATTTTTAAATTTGGTTTTTTGAAACTCATCAATCCACATGCAAAAAGCGACTCTCTTATATTTTGTAAGTTAGCATTATGCATCAACGTTTCAAAAGTTTTTTGACTGTCGTCTAATGCAGATTTATAAAAAATAACTTCTGGCGTTTGCGCTTCAATATTGTCTGCAAATACCCTTTTTACGAAGGATTGAAATCGCTTGTAAAATTTAAACTCGTCAGAATATTGTGAAGACAATTTCGGTGCAGCAATCTGATATTCTATAGGTTGTACTAAGATAGAATTTTCGTCTCGAATAAACTCTTGAAACATATAGCCTAAGAAGTTTAGAATCTCATTTTTATATTGAGTCTTTCCTCCTTGGAGAATGTTGCACTCTATAACTTCAATGACAGGTTCTATTACGTTATATGTTTTAAGTTGATGCTTTATGTTGGGTGCTAAATCGTTATAAAGGAAATACTCAATATCTTCCGACGAGTCTTCGGCAGAAAATAAATAGTCTAATTGAGAAGGAATTTCTTCAATAGCCTCTTTGTTCGGTGCTTGATAATGTTGCCAATTTATGTTCATTTCCATATTTGATAATCGGGACGACAAAAGCCGGTTATTAAATCCAGAATTTCATTCACAAATTCAGAGCTATCTTGATTGTCTTCTGATATCTTTTTGAAAGAAACACAGAACTTCTTCTTTACTCTTTCCTGCGTTTTTATAGGCAGATAAAATATTTCTATATTTCAGATAAAACTCTATTGGCAAGTTTTCGACATCTGTATATTTTGTCTGCCAATCTTTAATATCTGACGAAATTAAAAGAGCATTTTTCTTTATCTAACTTGAACATAAGTTTTTTTAACTTGTTATGCAAATGATTCAACGAAGCTTGATGTTTTGCTGATTCAGATAACCAACTCCTACGGCTTCTGCAATTTATTTTTCCTTTTGTGCTGTACTAAAAAAAGCCACATTCTTAAAAAGGAAATATTACTTTCATCTTATTCTCTGCATTGGCATTCCATTTTTATTTTGCGTCAGACTATCGTGAGAATACGCTAAGCTAAACCTACTTTTTATATAGGTTATTGGGGAAGAAATCTGTATTCTTAAACAACGACTGATCTTTATGTCGCCTATCAATAGACACAATATGATTATATTCGTCGTAATGGTATTCTTCTGCTATGTAATTTCCTTTGCTGTCCATATTTAACATGGAGAGCATCTTCCCATTTTTTACGATTGAACATTGTATATAATCTATTTGCTCAACAATATTAAAACAATAGACCTTAACTTCCGAGCTATGATATTCGAAGAAGATGTATTGGGCCGGTAAATCGTAATTGTCGGTATAGCCATAAATAGCAATAACTTTATCCTCTCTATCTAGAAAGTGTTGAAACTTTCCACTCTTCTTTGATGGTGTTTTTAGTTATCTTTCGTCCTCTTTTTATATGCTTCCTTTCCAGATCAAAGGGATATATTTCAAAAAGGACTGACGTCCCCCAAATGCAATAAGCATATTCAAATTCTCTTTTCTGTTTGAACAGAGAGCTTGTATCACCGGAGATCAGATTCCATAAAACTTTTCTTTCTCTTCTATATTCATTTAGCCTTTACATATAAATGTTTTACCATTACTCGATGTTTCCATAATTCAAAACAGTTCTTCAATAGATCCTTCATACTAATCGGACTACGTTTCTTCCACGAAGAAGTTACGATAAATCGAAGAACCATTCGAGGAAAGTATTGAAATCGCTCCATTGAGGCTTTAGATTGCCCTTATGAAAGTCGGCTAACGGCTGCCCAAGACTAAGTTCTAATACTTCGCCGGTCAGTTTGTTGTAGAAGAAACCGCCTTCTCCCTCAAAGCTATCAAGCGGAATATACTCGTTGGGCAGGCTCAATATCGAGCGCATATTTTCTATTTGGTTGAAATAAGACGAGTTTATGGCAAACCAGCATATATTATATATATCGCTATACCTACCAGAGAATGTTACAGCATTGGTATAAAGATGAAACCGGGCAAAGGGTGTTTCAAAGTTAATCTCTAAGTCTGACATTACTTTTCGATAGTTTGCATCTTCTGTTGTATCATATAAACCTGTTTCGACCAAATACTCTTTTAATTTTTCTGACAACATCGTTCTTGCATTTTTAATTCAGCTTCTGCTCTTTGTCTTCCATAAGCCTTTCTATCAGTTCCAAACAGTTCTCAATTTGTAGGATGCTCTGGATGGATATTTGGTAAATAAGAATGCCGTGCGTTGCTTTTATTATACTTTTGATGTGTTGATGCAGACAACTCCAATCATGACCCTTTTATATTTAGCTTCTGCAGCGATTCAGTCAATCTTAAAAACGCTGTTTAAGAACAATAAGATCTCTTCATTAACATCCAGCTTATAATCAAATTCATTATTCCGAGTTTCTATCTTAATCGTCTCATTGCATAATGACATTTGCTGTATGGCTTCTCTGGTGAACTGTGGCTTGTTTTTTACGACAAAGTATTGTTCCCCTTCATTGAATATCCTGATGGAATCAATGATGTTGTAATCTTTCGCCTTGCTTATATAAAGATGTTCCAACTTGTCGCCGGTAAAGAATAAATCTATTTTGTCGAGGTCTTTAGTGCTTAGAACGTTTTTCCCTGCGCCCATTACAAGCCTAAATCCTAACATATTAACCTGAAAGTCTGTATGTATGGTAATGAGTGCCGACTCCTGCCCGACATTACAAGTCAAGCTTCTTTTATCAATATCCAAGTCTATAAATTCTACTGTCGTAAGTACAGATTGACCGTGAGGATTCAGATCGACCTTAACCCATCATTAAGTCTATTTGTAAACTTCAATCCTGATGAAACAATAAGTTCCTCAAGGTTAGGATTATAATAAAACAGGAAATCCTGTGCTTCAATTTGTTTCAAATCCGTTGTTTTATGTCTCAGATTGAATCGTCAGAAAATTCTCTGAGGTTAATGTTCGACAAAGATAATGGGCCGTTTTCATTTTCCCGCAGCTTTTGCAAATAAGTTTTATTCTTCTGTATCTTTTCTAATACTCTTTGTTTCAGTCTCTACGTGCAGAGATTGCTGTTTCTACTTGCTGAGACCTGCGCCTCTACGTGCAGATACTACTGCCTCAACGCGTAGAGATACTGATACTCTCCGTGTCTGTGTTTGGAGGGCTAAGCCAAACTAAGCTTTTCTGTCTTTACGGACGTATGAGACTTTATAAAAGAAGAAGGAAAAAAAGTACTATCGATTTGATTAAAAAGTACTATTATTTTCTTCAAAAAAGCGTTGAAAGGCGAGGGATTGGCATATTGCTTGCTATGTTGCTTCTGAAATCAATAAAATAAAAATACCTATGAGTTTCGCTTGGATCATATTCATCCTCGTAGCTTTATTGAGCTATGCGGTCCAATATAATTTGCGCAATAAGTTTGAGCGCTATTCTCACGAACTGTTGGCTTCCGGACTGAGTGGGGCGGAAGTGGCGAAAAAGATGTTGCAAGAGAATGGTATTTATGACGTTATTGTCACGGCGACGCCCGGTTCGTTGACCGACCATTATAACCCCGAGAATAAGACTGTCAATTTGAGTACAGAGGTTTACAATGGCCGCTCCGTAGCTGCTGCTGCAGTAGCGGCCCACGAATGTGGACACGCCATACAACACGCCCGAGCTTATGCCCCTTTGACGTTGCGCTCGGCACTCGTGCCGGTGGTTAGTTTTACTTCGCAATGGATGCATTGGGTTTTGCTTGCCGGCATCCTTTTGGTGCAGATTGTTCCGGCAATCCTTCTTGTCGGTATCGTCCTCTTCGCCCTGACGACTTTGTTTAGTTTAGTGACGCTCCCCGTAGAGATTGATGCGAGTCGCCGTGCCGTCAATTGGGTCCGGTCGGCCGGCGTTGTCACGCAGCAAGAATATCCCGGCACCGTTGATGCTTTGCGCTCAGCAGCCTATACCTACGTTATCGCCGCTTTAAGCTCTTTGGCTACGTTGATCTACTATATAATGGAATATGCAGGTGCTACCCGTAGAGGCTAACATAAAAAGCGATGCTCTGATCGCAGAACATCGCTTTACTAAGTGTTGGGGTACTCGGATTCGAACCAAGAATGACAGGACCAGAATCTGTAGTGTTACCATTACACCATACCCCAAAAAGCATTAAATGTGCAATGAGAAATCCCTCAAATGCGGATGCAAAGATAGCGTCTTTGTTTTTGAAAAGCCAAAGCTCCCTCTGCTTTTTTTCTAATTTCGTCGCAATTTTTGCCGGCATCGCGTTTCTAATATGAATTAATGCGTAATTTTGCGCTCAATCCAAACAACTTATACATTATAATAGATGAATTCCACTCCCGAAATAGTAAATACGATTGTTCAAGGTATGCAGGAGAAAAAGCTTTCGATGTTACCATCGTTGACCTCCGCAAAATAGATACAGCGCCCGCAGAATTTTTTTGTTCTGTGCAATGCCGGCAGCCCGCAGCAAGTAGAAGCTGTCGCAGGGTCGGTGAGCGACGAGACGCGCAAGGCGCTCAATGAGCGTCCGGCCGCAGCTGTAGGCTTAGACAACGCACAATGGGTGGCAATGGATTACGGCACGGTGATGGTGCACATATTTCTGCCCGAGATGCGTGAGTTTTTATGCCCTCGAAAGCCTCTGGGAAGACGCTGAGATAAAAAGAAATCCCTAATCAAGATTGAAATGAACGGAAAACCCAAGCAAAAAAATAATCTGCCGAAGTTCAACCTGTATTGGTTGTACGCTATTCTGATTATTTCCCTCGTGTTTATGCTCTTCCGGGGAAATTTTCGGAGAAGGTGGATTTGATAAAGAAGTGCCCTATACTACATTCAAGGAATATGTAGCCAAAGGTTATGCCAAGAGTGTTACGGTCAACAAGAGTGATGGTATAGCCCGCTTCATCGTTGCCCCTGCTCACATTCGCGATGTCTTTCATCAAGGCAGCGATGACGTCGGTACAGCCCCTACGGTCTCGAGTAAAGTTCCCTCTGTCGATAAGGTCGAAGACTTTCTCAGTGTGGCCTATAAGGGCAGCGTAAGCTATGAAGAGTCGAGCCACTTCTGGCTCAATTTACTCGGCAGTACATTCCCCTTCCTCATACTCATTTTGTTCTACTTCTGGATGTTCCGCGGCGTCAATGGCGGCGGTGGAGGCAGCGGCGGAAGTGGTGGCATCTTTAATGTAGGCAAGAGCAAGGCCCGTCTGTTTGAAAAAGGTTCCGGTTTGCACGTTACTTTTTGCCGACGTAGCCGGACAAGAGAGTGCCAAAGAAGAAGTACAAGAAATCGTAGAGTTTCTCAAGAACCCTTCGAAATACACAGAGTTAGGTGGTAAAAATTCCTAAGGGCGCATTGCTCGTAGGCCCTCCCGGAACGGGAAAAAACGCTTTTTGGCAAAGGCCGTAGCCGGCGAGGCCCACGTACCTTTCTTCTCCCTTTCAGGCTCTGATTTTGTCGAGATGTTTGTCGGCGTTGGCGCAAGTCGCGTCCGTGATCTCTTCCGTCAGGCAAAGGAAAAAAAGCTCCTTGCATTATTTTCATTGATGAGATTGATGCCGTAGGCCGTGCGCGCGGCAAGAATGCCTCCTTCGGCGGCAATGACGAACGCGAGAACACGTTGAACCAACTCTTGACTGAGATGGACGGCTTTGGCACCAATTCCGGCGTGATTATTTTGGCTGCGACCAACCGCGTGGACATTCTTGACAAAGCCTTGCTGCGTGCCGGCCGTTTCGATCGCCAGATCCACGTAGATTTGCCCGATCTGCCCGAACGCATTGCCATTTTTAAGGTCCATTTGCGTCCATTAAAAATACGATCCGTCTTTAGATATCGAACTGCTGGCGCGCCAGACGCCGGGCTTCTCCGGTGCTGACATAGCCAATGTTTGTAACGAAGCCGCGTTGATTGCTGCGCGTCACGATCACATCACGGTTACGCGGCAAGACTTCTTAGACGCTGTCGACAGAATCATAGGCGGATTGGAGAAGAAAAATAAAGTGATGACTGAGGCCGAGAAGAGAACGATCGCCATCCACGAAGCCGGTCACGCTTCTGTATCTTGGCTGTTGCGCTACGCGAATCCTTTGGTTAAGGTCACGATTGTGCCCCGTGGACAGGCGCTTGGCGCTGCCTGGTATTTGCCGGAGGAACGCACCATCACAACGCGCGAACAGATGCTCGATGAAATTTGCGCTACGCTCGGAGGACGCGCCGCCGAAGAATTGGTTACAGGCCACATCTCCTCCGGTGCGCTCAACGATCTGGAGACCGTCACGAAGCGCAGCTATGGTATGGTGGCTTATCTCGGTATGAGCGATGAACTGTCCAATCTCTGTTATTACGATACACAGGAGTATAATTTCACCAAACCATATTCTGAGAAGACGGCCGAGAAGATCGACGCCGAGGTCCATAAGTTGGTCAATGAGCAATATGCTCGTGCAAAGCAACTCTTAATGGACAACAAAGAAAAAGCACGCTGCACTCGCCCAGCTCTTGATTGAGCGTGAGGTGATCTTTACCGAGGATGTGGAGCGCATATTTGGGCCGCGTCCGTGGAAGAGTCGCGCCGACGTACTCTTGGAAGAGGAGCAACAAGCCAAGCAAAAGACCGTCCAAGTGCCCACCGATAACGTTTCTATGACGCCTCCGGCTATCCCTGCAGTGCCCTTCGGCGCAGAGCCTCTCTGCACCGCTTGAGCAAAAACGCGGCTGAAGAAGCGCCGCAGGATGAGAAGCCTGCATCCGTCTTGCCGCCGGAAATTCCGACGGTCGCTGCGGAAGACGATCAGAATAGTGAAACCACCAACGAACAACCGCATGAGTAATCTTGCCTTGCGCGCACTGACCGGAACGGCCTTTGTTGCCGTACTCGTAGGCTCAATATTGCTTTCGCCGTGGAGCTTTACCTTGCTCTTCGCCTTGATCACCGGCCTGACGCTTTGGGAGTTTGCCGATAATGTCAACCTTCACGCCGGCGCCCGCGTAAACAAGTTGATCAATGCCGTATCCGGCGTTTATCTCTTCTTGGCTTTCGCCGGCTATTGTTCCGGTTATCAAGGGTCGGAAGTATTTATTCCCTACCTTTTTGTCGCTGATGTATCTGCCGATCTCCGAGTTGTATGCCCGTCAGCCTGATCCGCTCAAAAAAATTGGGCTTATGCTTTTGCCTCACAGCTCTACATCGCCTTGCCTTTCAGCTTGCTCAATTGCTTGGCGTTCTTAAATGATCCCCTCAAGCAGCAGGCTTATTTTTCATTGGCTTTTTGCCGCTGAGTGTTTTCATCTTTTTATGGACGAGCGATACGGGAGCTTACTGCACGGGAAGCTTACTCCACAAGCGCTTTCCCGCCAAACTTTTTGAGCGCATTTCGCCCAATAAGTCTTGGGTCGGCAGTATCGGCGGCGGCGTCTTGTGCGTCCTCGTTGCCGGCTTAATGCACTATTTCTTTCCTGCGGAATTGACTTGGTTGCAATGGATAGGCCTCTCCTTAGTCGTATGTGTCTTCGGCACGTGGGGAGATTTGGTCGAGAGTCTCTTTAAGCGTCAATTGGGCATCAAGGATAGCGGTCACATCCTCCCGGGCCACGGCGGTATGCTCGATCGTTTCGATAGTAGTCTTTTGGCTATCCCCGCTGCGGTCTTGTATTTGTATACGCTGAACCAATTCTAAAAGCGCGACCATCGCGAATTAAAAATTATAGGAATCTGTCTTCTTGCCGGCAAGAAGGCAGATTTTTTTGTACCCCTTCCGCTTCTGCTATTATAGGTTCTGTTTTTGCATTCACGTGCCCTCCTTTTCCGCTTACAAATTTGGGTAGCTTATCGTTTGGTGGGAGCAAACGATAGTATGGCCCGACCAAACGATAGTTTGCTCCCACCAAACGATGGTTTGCTGCCGGCAAACAAAAAAATAGTGTGGGAGCGAGGCATTTCAAATCGTGCGCCGTTGCTTTCTGAAAACGAATGAAATTTATAGGTTATGCGTTTTCCTCCTCCTCGTTTGCCTCTTGCAACCTGCACTCCGCATCATTCGCTACGGACTCGGGGTGCGCCGCTTTCCGCTTCTATGGCTTGTCCTCCTTTTTGCCCGCGTTTTTATCCTACCGGGTTTGTCCTGCTTAAGCGTGTCCGGTAGTCTGAGGTACGTTAATAGGAAAAGCCTGTCACCGATCCCAATGGCAATGGATCGATAACAGACCTTTCGTATGTTCAATTTAACTATTATTGCTTCGGAACACTAACTGCGCCTATGGCTTTTCCGATGACCTTTTTCCGGCAGGCTTGGCTGTTTTGCCGGCTGCCGCCTTTTCTTGCTGCAAATGCCGGATGCTATCTTTTGTAGAATGAAACGCTATCTGCAAGTTTTGCGTTGTCCTTCTCTGTTGTTGAAGGCTTCGTGACGCTTATTTGGACGCTATCATCATCCTCTTCATCATCGTCATCGTCTATGGAGATCTCGGTTTGAAAATTACTTCTCTTAGAAAGTTTATTGTCGATTTGACTCGTTTTGGCCGCGGCAAAGAAACCGAGAACGATGGTCAAGGCAACGCACAAAAAAAGAAGGAGATGGTCGTATACAGCTTTTGCTGAAAAATGACATAGACTTATTTCGACTCAATTGCGAAGTATGGCGATGATTGCGCCAAGCGGGATGCAGATAGATACCATCATCATCAGTAAGAATCCGAGCCAAAGCCATATCGTTTCAGGATTTTTGCGAGAGCAGAGCAGCCGTATCCGGTTCGCACAAATGTATTTCTGTCAAAGTACCAAAGCCTACGATAAGACTAACCAACAGCACGAGGAAGGGAACAAGGAATGAAAGTAGCATAGCAAAACAGATGAAAGCTATAAAGCAGATCCCGGCCGTGACGAGTCCTTTCATCAGACTGTTAAATGTGCTATGGTTGGATGCTTGGCCGTTATAGTAGATTTCGTTTGCGCTGCGAGTGGCGGCTTCTTGCATGATCTCGGCGTTGAGCGTGTGCGGCGTTACGGGTATACCGCGCATCATCAGTTTGTCGGCCGTTGTACGCGCCAGCGGTATGAAGATCCAAGCCAAGATATAAATGAAAGCTAATGTTGTGCCGGTGAAAAGACACAGTAGCACGAAGATAATGCGCCAAGGGAGGGGATCGGAGACGTCGAGATACTTACAACAGCCTGAAATAACGCCGCCGGCTACTTTGTCTTCAGAATCGCGGAAGAGTCTGCGCTTTCCGCGTGGCTCTACGTGGGGAGCTTGCGGTGGCTCTGGCGGCCTTGCTTGCGCGTGCCGGTAGCTTCTTGCGACTCTTCTTGCTCCATTTCCTCCGGATTACCGATGCGGTGGATGATGTCTTGCACGTGTTCGATCGTGACGGCCTCTATGCCTTCAGCCTTCAGTTCGGCAAAGAGTTCGGCCACGCGCCGTTCGATGTCTTCGGCCACTTCTTCGCCGCCTTCGCGATCGGCGAAATAGGCGCGCATATTCTTTTGATACTGATCCAGGAGTTGGTAAGCATCTTCGTCGATGTTGTAGAGCGCTCCAAAGAGATTGATGGTAATATTCTTTTTCATTTTGTTGGGATTTCTGGAATGTTGGTAGATTCTGTTGATTTAGCTTGTGGTAAGTCGGTTTCTTTTTGCAGCAACGTGACGGTTCGAATGAGTTGATTCCAAGCTTCATCCAAGTCGGTCAATGCTTGTCGGCCGTCAGCCGTTAGTGCGTAATACTTACGCGGAGGTCCTTGCGTGGACTCTTGCCACTGATAAGAGAGCAGCCCTTCTTTTTTTCAAGCGGGAGAGCAATGGGTAGAGCGTACCTTCTACGACGATGAGATCAGCGCGCTTTAGCTGCGTGATAATGTCACTCGCGTAGGCTGCTTCCCGATGCAGCAAAAGCAGCACGCAATATTCGAGCATGCCTTTGCGCATTTGAGATTTAGCATTATCCGTGTTCATAATTCAATATAGTGGTTTGTCTTACTCTTTCTTTTGGTGTGCTTGGCGCTATTGAAGTTTCCTCAACTGATCTTTGAACAGAAACGCCGGATTCGTGAACTTTCAGCGCTTGAATCTGAGATATTAAATACCTTGCACGGCACAAAAGTATGCAGAACTTAGTACTATGCAAAACAAAGTACTAAGAAAATGCATTGTTTTAACGTTATTTTAATCTTTGAACCAAGAAAAGCCGAAAAAGTGGGGGAGTAATGGCCGAATAATGGAGGGTGAATGTTTTCGGGATGGGTAGCTGCCAGCTCGCTTTCTGTCCGTTTTGTATTTGAAAAGCGGAGGAAGTATGGCAAAAAGAGCACGAGACGCGCAGAGATGACTTATTGTAGGCCTGTGTGTAGTGCCTTTTCGATAGAAAGTATTGGAAAAGTAACGATTTATCCGTAAATTCGCCGCTTGTATAAAGCGCATTGTCTATGCAACCATATTTCTTCCAACCCCTGCTCAAGTCAACCCTTTGGGGCGGACAAGAGATTATCCGCTTGAAACAAATTAAGATGGACGCAGAGAACGTGGGGAAAGTTGGGAGCTTTCCGGCGTGGCTGGTGCGGCAACGCTCGTGAGCGAAGGCAAGGACAAGGGCTTGACGATCTGCGACTTGATTGATCGTTACGGCGCGGAACTCGTGGGGCAAAGAACTTTTCACGCTTCGGAAATAAGTTTCCGCTACTCGTAAAGTTTATTTCAGCCGCTCAAGATTTGAGCATTCAGGTGCATCCCAATGACGAAATCGCCCATAAAATGGGGCATCCGTATGGTAAATCTGAAATGTGGTTTATCGTAGGGGCGTCGGAGGATACTCAATTATATATGGGGTTCGATCGTCCGTTGACGCCCGAACTTTATGAAAAGGCGCTACACGAGGAAAACTTCTTGGACTTGCTCCATACGCAACCTTCGGCTGCGGGCGATTGTTTCTTCATTCCGGCGGGTAGGATTCACAGCATCGGTGCCGGCAACTTGCTGATAGAAATTCAGCAGGCGAGCGATGATACCTTTCGCGTCTATGATTTTGACCGTATCGGGAAGGATGGGAAAAAGCGGGAGTTGCATATCGAACAAGCCAAGATGGCGCTGAACTTCAACGATTGCCGACCGGATCCCGTGGCTTATGATCAAGCGTGGAACAAAAGGGTGCCGTTGGTGCATTGTAGTGCTTTCTCTACGCGTTTGGGGCGTTTGAATCAGCCCTTTCACGCCGGCTATTCGGATCTGGATAGTTTTGTGGTGCTTGTAGCTTACGAGGGAGCGGCCGTTTGCACTGACGATTTGGGAAATCGGTTTACGCTGCAGGCAGGCGGAAGCGTGTTGTTGCCGGCAACGACGCAGTATTTGGAGGTCGAACCTAAAGAATCTTTTGCATTTATGGAGGCTTTTGTGGAATAAGATGCTCCCATTCGAAGTGGGAAGCCTTATATAATAAGAGGTGATTATCGCGCGGTGCAGGAAAGACCGGCAATAATCACCTCTTATGTTGTGGGGACACTGTTAGCCGCGCGCGGCGATCGTATAGAATTGTGTAGGACCTTCTTCGAGGAAGACCAACTGCAAGCCTTCCGGTTTCCAAAGTGCGTTGGTTTCCGCAACCCATTGCATAGCGTCTGCGCCGGGCGTGAGATTCTTAGAGGAGATGCGGAGTCCGCGCTGCTTCACAGCCTTTTGCTCATTGATGCGCCAACAGAAGGCCTCCACGCCTGCGTGCTTGTCGACGAATGCTAAATAGTCGGCGTCTTCCAGCAAATATTGCAGGCATTGGATAAAAGCTTCCAGATCGGATGCATTCGCCATATCTTCTGCGAGCGAAATATAGTCGTTGCGGAAAGCGGTCGACTTCATCTGAAGTGCTTTCTCGCTAATAAAAGTCTTGGGTGCTTGGGCGCAAGCGTTGACTTCGTCCATTACGGCTTTGTCGTTGTGCGTTTGTTCTTTTGCGAAGTTGATCCAATCCGCATTTGATTCAAATTTCATAGTCTTGTCTCTTATATATAATGAATGATTCTTGTTTACCGCCGCGTTGATTTGAGCGCTTGGCGGTTTAGACTTGCTTAGCGGTAAGGTTCTGGCCGGCATTGGCCAACTTAATTTGCTTCAAGTCCTTTTCTTCTCCTACCAACCAGATTGTGTCGCCTTTTACAATGCGCCGATTAGCCACGGCAATGTTGATCGCGTTGCTCTCTTCCTCTTCGTCCTCAAAGCCAACGACCATACAGTTGTAATCTTCTCGATGCCGCTTTCATAAATAGTCTTTTTCGCAGAAGGGAGATTTGCTGCCGATTGTAATATGCTTGATGTCAAGGCGATGGTTGAGTACGCGCTTGTTGCCGGTTACAATTTCCGCTTGCATACGCTTGGCTAAGGCTTTCAAACTGCTGTCGTCGCCAATGACTTCTATGGTATCTTGCGGGAAAAGCATCGTGTTGCCGTCCGGAATATTAACCCTATTGCCGCCACGCACAATTGCGGCGATCATAACGCCGTCTGTTTGGCCAAAGTTAAGTTGAGCTAAAGTCAGACCTCCCCAAGCCGAGTTGTTGGGTAATACGAGTTGCGACAAGTGTAAATCGTGCCTATCGAGCGTTCTAGCGTAGCCCGGGCGCCGCGCTGCGGCTTTCCACTCCCGTTGGCGAAGATTGTGCGTGAAAGTTCGCTCTAGGCGGATGCTAACATACTTCACGCGCTTTGAAAGCGGGTTTTTAAAGCCAAAGATTTGATCTGTCGTGATCAACGCTACGAGCAGGGCTGCCGCCAATAAGTGCCAGTACCACCTAAACGGCGATAAATAGTTTAGGATATAATAGGTCGCTAGCGTAGAAATACAAAAGCGAAGAGCCATACTCAAATAGAAAAAAAACAAACTGCGCTTTGCGCCATTCAGACGCCATTGCTTGACCTCTTGTGCGTGGATTTTTTTCATCACAATCGGACGTAAAAAGACGGAAACTCCAAAGAACGTGAGCAAACCTCCAACCACATTACCTCCCCAATGCGTCAGCAGACCTCGCAGAAAAGGTAGAATTACCGTAAAGGAAATACCGATCGCCGAAAAGGTTAGGACGAGATAAGTCACAACAATAACGAGTTGGCCCGTAAACATCACGCGCCAGCCCGAAGTTGGCGCCTCTTTGCCTGCTGTTGAGCGATCCGAAAGTCGGCGCGTCACCTTTCGAGGCAGCAGTTTTTCCAAGCGTTGGTAAGCCGGCACACTCAGCTTGATCATATACGGCGTAAGGAAAGTCGTAATGATTGAAGCCGCCACCACAACTGGATAAAGGAAGTCGCTCGTCACGCCGAGCGTAATGCCAAGCGAAGCGAGGATAAACGAAAACTCGCCGATTTGAGCCATACTAAAGCCGCATTGCATCGCCGTCTTGAGTGGCAAGCCCGAAAGTAAGTAGCCGATTGTTCCAAAAACATTTGTCCGAGCAAGATTGCCGCTACAATAACTACGATTGGCGCCCAATGTTCTAGTAATATTGCGGGGTCAACGAGCATACCTACACTGACAAAGAATATAGCGCCAAATAAGTCCTTCAAGGAAGAAATTACCTTCTCAATAGCTTTCCAGCTTCGACCGTCTCGGCCAAGATGCTGCCAATCAAGAACGCGCCCAAGGCACTACTATAACCGGCTTTTTCGGCCAGAAATACCATCAAGAAGCATAGGCCTACGTTGAAGACCAACAGCGTTTCCGCGTTTAGCCATTTCTTGAAGGTTCGAAAAAATTTGCGGCACGATGTAAATACCCACCACGAACCAAAGAATCAAGAAGAAAAACAGCTTTCCGAAGCTCATTATGAGTTCCTGTCCCTCAAACTTATTCGATGCCGCGAGCGCCGGCAGAACGACCATCAGCAAGATGCCAAAGATATCCTCTAAGATTAGCACACTAATCACCCTGCCTGCGAACTTCTGTTGTAGTAAACCAAGTTCGCTAAACGACTTATAAATAATCGTCGTTGAAGACATGGCAAGCATTCCGCCCAAAAACAAACTATTCATCTCCGACCAACCGAAGGATTGGCCTATGAGTGTACCCATCGTCATCATAAAAAGGATGATCGAGACGGCCGTTATGATTGGTCCGGTGCCCATCTTGACGAGCTTCTTGAAAGAAAAACTCGAGGCCCTAAGGCAAACATTAAGAAGATAATACCTATATCTGCCCACGTATGGATGCTGGATGTGTCCCTCACCGACGGAAAAAAACGTCATATGCGGGCTGGCCAAAAAGCCGGCCAGGATGTAACCCAAGATCAGCGGTTGCCGCAGGCGTTTAAATATAAGGCCGGTGATGCCGGCTATGACAAGAATGAGTGCTAAGTCTGATATAAAAATTCATCTCCGAGCATAGAAAAGGAAGTACCGACGCTTCTGATAGCGCCGGTACAATAAGGTAAAAGTCGGCTTACTCGTTGAAATCTGCCGTGAGTCGACAGATATTCACGACCACTTCCATCGCCTTTTCCATATTCGGAATCGGCAAGAACTCGTGCGGGCCGTGAAAATTCAGTCCGCCGGCAAAGATATTAGGGCAGGGGAGTCCCTTAAACGATAGCTGAGCGCCGTCTGTGCCGCCGCGAATCGCTTTTTACGCGTGGTGAAACGCCCGCTTCTTCCATCGCCTTTATCGCTAAATCCGTCACGTGCATCACCGGGTCGATCTTCTCACGCATATTATAATACTGATCTTTGACTACGAGATTTATCGTTCCCTCGCCGTATTGCGCATTGATTTTTTCGCCGGCTTCAATGATGCGTTTTTTGCGATCTTCAAACTTCTGGCGATCGTGATCGCGAATGATATAGGTGAGCGAAGCTTTCTCTACGCCGCCTTCCATCCCGATCAGGTGGAAGAAGCCTTGATAGCCGTCCGTCTTCTCCGGCACTTCATTAGCCGGCAGCAAGCCTATAAAAATCCGTGGCCACGCGGCAAGCATTGATCATCTTATCCTTAGCATAGCCCGGGTGTACGCTGACGCCCGTGATGTCGACCTTTGCAACCGCCGCATTGAAGTTCTCAAACTCCAGCTCGCCCAGTTCGCTACCGTCCATCGTATAAGCCCATTCGCAGCCAAACTTTTCGACGTCAAACTTATGTGCGCCCAAGCCGATCTCCTCGTCGGGGTTAAAACCTACGCGAATTTTTCCATGTTCTATCTCCGGATGCTCCATAAGGTAGACCATCGCTTGCACAATTTCCGCAATGCCCGCCTTATCGTCTGCGCCCAGCAGCGTATGTCCGTCGGTCACGATGATATCCTCGCCAATGTGGCGCTTGAGTTCAGGAAATTTTTCCACGCTCGTCACGATTCCGGCTGCGGCATCCAATACAATGTCCGTCCCGTCATAATTTTTGACGATGCGTGGCTTGATATTAGCACCCGAAGCGTCCGGACTCGTGTCCATATGCGCGATAAAACCGATCGTCGGAGCTTTCTTTTTCGTATTTGAGGGCAATGTTGCATAAAGATAACCCTCATCGTCGAGCTCCACGTCCTTTAATCCGATTTCGATCAACTCTTCGCGCAGATAACGAGCGAAAGTCATTTGCTTGTCAGTACTTGGCGTTTTGCCTGCATCTTCGGCCGATTGTGTGTCAAATTGCGTATAGGCCAAAAATCTATCTACAATATTCATTGGTATATGGTTTATTTCTCTAATGATTGCTTGATACGCAAAGATAGCAATTCTTTTATTACGTCCGACTTCCAACATCGCAAAAAAAAGGAATTTTACAGATGCTTCGAAAAATTCTTAGGCAAACGCTTGGTGTATTCAAAAAGTGTTTCTACCTTTGCACTCGCAAAACGGAAATGCAAGGTGCCATAGCTCAGTTGGTAGAGCAAAGGACTGAAAAATCCTTGTGTCCCCGGTTCGATTCCTGGTGGCACCACACAAATTTCTCAAGCAAGTTTTTCAACTCTTGATTTCAATCTGAAATCGAGAGTTTTTTTATGCCCGTAAGTCGGCTTGCCGATGCTTCCGCGCTGCCCGTGTATCAGCAGATGCGGCCGCCGCCCGTGCAAGCCTTATCGCCTATCAGTCTTCTTTGGTTTATACTTTCTTCTGTCCTGTATGATGCTCCTCATAGTTGGATACAAATGCAGCAGACCTGCCTTGCCTACTGCTTTCGCCCAATCCTGCACGTTTTTTATCACGATAAAAAAAGGTTTGCGCTCACGATAAAAAAGGCTTCACCTCACGACAAAAAAGGTTTGTGCTCACGATGAAAAAACTCGCAGTCGGGCTTTGCTCGCTTGCGATCAAGATTTTTAGCCTATGAAATTGCTCTTCAAAACGTCAGAATTAGTAGATCGTTGACTCATCATATACGCTCCGCGACCCCGGCTTTGTCACTTGCGAGCAGCTAGGCTTCGTATGAGTGAAATTTTTGCGTTATGTGATGTTTATAACGCACTTTATTTGCGCATGTAGTCAGATGTAGTCGAGTATGGGCAATATTTAACGCCTCAAAGTATTGAGATAAATGCGAAATATCTACGCATTATTTAGTAGAGTTTAACTCGATATGTAAAGGAAATCGCCTAAACTCAAAAAATATAGCCATCTCTGCAAATTTTTATCGAAATAAGAGGTGCTGTTATTCAAAAAAATCAGTATCTTTGTAACGCAATAAATAAATTTGTCTTTTGTTAATTCATATATAAAGATGAAAGCTCCAAGATTAGACGCGCTACGCGTAATTTTATCTAACCGTACTTCGGCTACACAGGCCGACCTTTTGCGTGAATTGGCCGATGCCGGCTTTAGCGTTTCTCAACCCACCTTGTCGCACGACTTGCGCAGTCTGGGTGCAGCTAAGATCAGAACGCGCGAAGGTTTTCAGTATATCTTGCCCCAACGCGACACTTATCAACGCACTGTAGCGCCTGAGGTGCTGCCCGAATATCTGCGCAACTCAGGTTTGGCAGAAGTGAAAAAATCGGGCAATCTGCTCGTGCTTCATACGCGCCCCGGTTATGCGCGCGGCTTAGCTGCTGATATAGATATCAGCCATATGCCTTCCGTAGCAGGCACAATCGCCGGATATGATACGATTTTCGTGGCCCGTCTTGATGGCAAGACGGAGCAAGAATTGATCGACGACCTCTCAGAACTCTTGCCGGCGCTGAAAAGTATTCACCCTCTAAAGGCGGAGGTTTGTTTCTCTGTTTTCTGCTTTCGACATGCTGTGCAAGGTATGCTGAAAGCAGGAGTAAGGGTGCGGATATAGTGAACGTTAGTTGGTAATGCCGAAACAATTTTCGGCAATTAGGTACCAAAAGATTGCATAGAGCTCATAATGTGTGAAGCCGGCGTGCACGCTTTGATAGCGAACACGCCGGATATTTTTTATAAAGAGGCGAGAAAGTGTGGAGTGCTCACCTTGTTGCCGAAGGGGCGAAACCACACATTATATATAAGAGAGCAAAAACCAAGGCTTGCCCGCCGTTTTGTTACAGCCAAGCGCTCTGCAACTTAGAGGTGATGCTCGCGTCGATAGTTGACGACAAATTCATCCAGCAGTTGGCGGCCCTTTTCCGTTGCAAAGCCCCTCACGTGTACGAAATAGGTGTTGAGAAAGAAGTCGAAGGGCTGCAAAGGGTCTTTTGTCGAATAAGCCTGCACAGCCGGCATCATCGTGATAAAGGACAAATACAACAATTGCGGGTTTAATCGGTCGATAAAAAGGCCTTCTTGCACGCCTCGATGATAGAACTCGCAAAAATCGGCCCGCATATCCTCCTCGATGGCTTTCGAATAAAGCCACGACTTTCGGGTAGTTGCTCGTCTCCGAAAAGAATCTGGGCGAAATATTTTTAGCCCATTTCAGCCGATAAGAGAACGTGCGCAAAATGATGTCGATTACGGTATCTTCCGGCTTCGAAGCTTCGCGCATCTTATCCTTAAAATCCTTGTGAGAAGCTGCGACACAGGCCACGAGAAGATCTTCCTTGTCGGTAAACAATTCGTAGAGCGTGCGCTTAGACATACGCAAACTTTGCGCTACCTTGTGCATCGTCACGGCGCGCACGCCTTCCTTGTAAAAGAGTTTTTGTGCCGTTGCTATAACATGATTCCGTAGGCTTTCTTCCCGCATCTTTTCTAACTTAATTCCAAAATAACATGCAAATGTAAAAATAATGACGAAATAAGATCCGTTTTCGCCTAAAAAAACTCTCGTGTTTTGTGCATTTAATCATAAAATTAGTGCGCCTTATCGTAAATCTTCCTTTTTCAGTCAAAGTTCTTCTCTTTCAAATATAAGTTCTTCTCGATCCTTGCTCGAAGATCGCCGCTCTAAATTGCACGTCATACTTGCCAAATGCAAATAAAGTGGAATGAATAAACGAATATCTTCTATAAAAATGACGGTTGTCCGCGATAAAAAGATCTTTCACAATGAACAATATTCAAGTTTAAGCCGTATCTTTGCTCTAAGTAGATAACACGAATTTAGGAAATATCCTCACAAATAAAAGCAATAGAAAATGGTAAAGATAACCAAAGAGGCAGCACTTCGCTACCACGCGATGGGGAAACCCGGGAAGATTGAGGTAGTCCCGACCAAGCCGTACCGGACGCAAACCGATCTTTCTCTGGCCTATTCTCCAGGCGTTGCAGAGCCGTGTTTGGAAATTCAGAACGATGCCCACGACGTCTATAACTACACGAACAAAGGCAATCTTGTTGCCGTAATTTCCAACGGAACAGCTGTGCTCGGCCTGGGCGACATTGGCGCGATGGCCGGTAAGCCCGTGATGGAAGGCAAGAGTCTGCTGTTCAAAAATCTATGCAGGTGTCGACGCCTTCGATATTGAGGTCGACGAGAAAGACCCCGAGAAATTTATTCAGGCCGTAAAGGCCATTGCCCCTGACCTTTGGTGGCATCAATCTGAAGACATCAAAGCGCCCGAATGCTTTGAGATCGAGCGCCGCTTGAAGGAAGAGTTAGACATTCCGGTGATGCACGATGATCAGCACGGCACCGCCATCATCTCTTGCGCCGGACTTTTGAATGCTCTCCTCGTGGCGGATAAGAAAAATAGAAGAGGTCAAAATCGTCGTTAATGGTGCCGGCGCTTCGGCAATCTCTTGTACGCGCTTGTATTGTGCTTTTGGCGCGCGAAAAGAGAACATTGTGATGCTCGATTCTAAGGGCGTCATCACGGACGACCGCGAGAATCTGACTGCGCAAAAAGAAAGAATTTGCTACTCTCGCCGCGATGTGCATACTTTGGCTGAGGCTGTTCGAGGCGCAGACGTCTTTGTCGGCCTTTCCAAAGGCAACGTCCTTTCCAAAGAGATGGTGCGCACGATGGCCGAGCGCCCTATTGTCTTTGCTTTGGCTAATCCGCAGCCGGAAATCACTTACGAAGATGCACTCGAAGCTCGCCCCGATGTGTTGATGAGCACCGGACGCACCGATTATCCTAATCAAATCAATAACGTGCTTGGCTTCCCCTTCATCTTTCGCGGTGCTTTAGATACGGCAGCGCGAGCGATCAATGAAGAAATGAAGATGGCCGCTGTGCGCGCTATTGCCGAGTTGGCTCGTCGCCCTGTGCCCGATATCGTTAATCGGGCTTACCAAGTGCGCCACCTTACGTTTGGTCCCGAGTACTTTATCCCCAAACCCGTCGACCCTCGCCTCATTACGGAAGTCTCGATGGCTGTGGCCAAGGCTGCGATGGATAGCGGCGTAGCCCGCACACCCATTACCGACTGGCAGGCCTATCGTCAACGTCTTCGCGAGTTGATGGGCCAAGAGACGAAGTTTACCCAAAACTTGTTTGAGACCGTGCGCCTCCATCCCTAAGCGCGTTGTCTTTGCCGAAGGCTCTCACCCAAAAAAATGCTGCAAGCTGCCGTACAAGCGAAGGAGGAAGGCTTCTGTCATCCTGTTTTGCTGGGAAACGAAGAGGAGATTAAGCGCATTGCCGACGAACTTGAATTAAGCTTAGACGGGTGCGAACTCGTCAACTTGCGTGACAATTCTGAGTCGGAACGCCGTTTGCGTTACGCAAAGATTCTTGCGCAGAAGCGCGAACGCGAAGGCTTTAACTTGGAAGTGGCGCGCGACAAAAATGTTTGAACGAAACTACTTCGGCATGATGATGGTCGAGACGGGCGATGCTGATGCTTTTTGTTACCGGACTTTATACGCGCTATACCGGAACGATTCAAGCGGCCAAAGAAGTTATTGGTATTCGCCCCGGCTATGCGCATTTTTGGCGCCCTTCACTTGGTTTCCTCTAAGAATGGCATTTGCTTCTTCGGCGATACTTTGATCAATCGCGACCCCGATGAGCACGCTCTTTATGATCTTGCGCGTCTGGCAGCTTCCGGCGTGCGTTTCTTCAATCGGACGCCGGCTATGGCGATGATATCCTATTCAAATTTTTGGCAGCGATGAAGAGGGTAAACCGGCTGTTGTGCATCGTGTCGTAGAGCGTATGCAAAAGGAATATCCTGATCTGGCTATCGACGGCGAAATGCAAGTAAACTTTGCGCTCGATCGCGAACTGCGCGATGAGAAATACCCGTTTACGCGTCTCAAAGGGCAGGATGTCAATACGCTCATCTTCCAATCATTGAGCGCAGCCAATGCGGCTTATAAAATTGCCAAGAGTATGGCTGACGAAGGCGAAGTCATCGGGCCGATTCAGATCGGTTTGAACAAAGCCGATTCACTTTACTGACTTTGAAGCTGATGTGCGCGACATCGTCAACGTTACGGCCATCGCCGTGCTCGATGCTACGGTGCGAGCGCATTATAATACAACGGAAGTATAAAGCCTTACCAAGCATATGCAGCATACCGAAAGTTTGTCCCAACGCCAGGGCGCCGTCGAATATGCAGCGATGCGTGGCTACGTATTACCTTTTTTTAGACTGACTCCCCGAGTAGGCTTTGCGTAACGCTTGCCGGGGAGTCTTTTTTTTGTATTTCTTCCTCCGTTTTTCCTTGTAGCTTTTCTTATCAAGGCCTAACTTTGCATAAATATAGCACGTGCAAGCCCGTAGATGGTACGCTTTTGATGCGTAAAACAATACTTAAAGACAGACCGATACGGACTTGTCGGCATCCAAAGATTTTGACGAGGAAATGAAAGATCAGTCGCAAACGACAGAGACGCAACCCGCTGCGCCCGAAAATAAGCTTGAGGTCGGAGAAGCCGGTAAAATGCGGCTCAACGAATTAGGCGAAAAACCAATTGGTCGCTTACTTTTGCAATATGCCTTGCCGGCCATCACCGCCATGGCCGCTTCGTCGCTCTACAATATTATTGACGGTATCTTTATTGGGCAGGGCGTAGGGCCTGAAGCTATTATGGGTCTTGCCTTAACCGGTCCTTTGATGGCTTTTAGGGGCAGCTTTTTGGCGCCATGGTCGGTGTCGGTGGCGCTACGCTGATGTCTGTGCGTTTAGGCCAAAAAAAGATTATCGCATGGCGCAAGATATTTTAGGCAATGTCCTCTTTATGAACGTAGTGATGGGTTTAGGCTTGGGCATTCTGCTGCAAGTGTTTCTCACGCCCATCCTGCGCTTCTTCGGCGCGAGCGACGTTACGATCGGACCGGCGCACGACTTTATGACCGTAATCCTTTTGCGGTAACGTTATTACGCACCTTTATTTGGGTATGAACGCCCTGCTTCGCTCTACCAATCGCCCCCGACAAGCGATGCTCTCAACAATTGGTACGGTCGTGACCAATTGCATGCTGGCGCCTCTCTTTATCTTTGTCTTTCATTGGGGGATACGCGGCGCCGCGGCAGCTACGGTTTGCGCTCAATTCTTAATGCTCTGCCGCCAATTCTATTTGTTTACTGACAAAACCAACATCATCCATTTTCGCTTTGAGCGGCCAAATATCAGTTTGCGCATCATCTTCAAGGCGCTTACGATTGGTTTACCTCAATTCTTGATCAATTTTTGCGCCTGCCTTGTGGCCATCATCATTACGCGCAGTATGACGCTTTATGGCGCAGAGACCGGCGCGGGCGGCGACGTTGCCGTGGGCAGTTATGGCATCGCCAACCGACTGATTCTTTTTGCCGTGATGCTGACCATAGGCCTCAACCAAGGTATGCAGCCCATTGCCGGCTTCAATTATGGGGCAAAGCGTTACGATCGTTTGATTGAGGTGCTAAAGAAAGCAGGCTTGTTTGCCACGGTCATAACTTTCATCTCCTTTTGTATTTACTTCTTCTTCGCTACGCCGCTCGTGACGCTTTTTGCAAAAGGTTCGCCGCAACTGATTAAGGAGGCCGCCCACGGCTTGCGCATTATGACTTTCACCTTTCCGCTGGTTGGCATTCAGATAATCACAACCGCTTTCCTCCAAAGTATAGGGCAGACGGGCAAAAGTATCTTCCTCTCGCTTACGCGCCAATTGCTTTTCCTTGTCCCCTTGCTCTTCCTGCTACCGCGCTTGTTTGATAATCCTGTCGATGGGGTTTGGTATGCGATGCCGGTTGCCGATACGTTGGCTTTCCTTATAGCGATCGTGCTCCAAGTCTTGCAGGTCAAAAAGTTTAAACGCATTCTCGCAGAAAAAAACAATCACGCAATAACACTTAATCTATTCTTAACCCTTATGAAACCTTATGTTATCACCATTGGTCGCCAACTCGGAAGCGGCGGCCGCCGTATCGGACATTTGTTAGCCGACAAACTCGGTATCAAATACTTTGATCGGGAAATCTTAACGATCGCTGCGCACGAAAGCGGCTACGATGAGGCCATCTTTGCTCGGAAAGATGAGAAGAAAAGGCTTTATTAGTCACGCTTGGCACAGCCTTTCGCCAATCATTGAGCGGGCGATTATTATGTCAACCAGCTGAGCGACGAAAAACTCTTCAAGTTGCAGAGCGATGCTATACGCAAGGCCGCGGCCAAAGAGAGTTGCCTCTTCATCGGCCGTGCTGCCGACTACGTCTTGCGCGACCACGCCCAACTCATCAGCATCTTCATTTCGGCTGATGAAGAAGAGCGCGTTCGCTGTATGTGCAAACGGCGAAATCTCACGGAGAAGCAGGCGCGCCGTCTGCTTGAAAGTGTTGACAACAAGCGCGCTGATTTCTACAACTTCTATAGTCCGAAGACGTGGGGCGAAGCTGCTTCTTATGATCTCTGTATCAATTCAGGCTTCTTGGGCTATGAGGGCACGGCTGAAGTGCTCTGCCATATCGTGGAGCAGCGCTTGGCTACCTTTGAAGCGCCTAATGGAGCGATTGACGAATGAAGCGTATCGGACTCCTTAGCGATACGCATAGTTATTGGGATGAGCGCTATGCGGAATACTTTTTCCTCGTGCGATGAAATATGGCACGCCGGAGATATATGCTCTGTCGCGTTAGCCGAAAAGCTCAATGAGATAGCGCCGTTGCAAGCCGTTTGTGGCAATTGTGATGGTGGCGATTTAAGAAGAATGTATCCGGAGATATTGCGCTTCAAGTGTGAAGATGCCGACGTCTTAATCAAGCATATCGGCGGCTATCCCGGCCATTATGATCGCAGCATTGCCGCTCGCCTTTACGCCTCGCCGCCTGATCTTTTCATATCGGGCCATTCGCACATCTTAAAGATTCAGTATGATCCTACGCTCTCCTGCCTCCATATCAACCCGGGAGCAGCCGGCTTGCAAGGTTGGCAGCAGGTGCGCACGCTTGTTCGCTTCACGGTCAACGGCAAGCGCTTTGAAGATATAGAGGTGATTGAATTGGGGAGTAGGTCAGTCTTAAAGAAAGGCAGCTAAGATGATTAAGAGGGTCAATAAGATCATATTGCGCGACGTCTTCCCCAGTATCTTATTCAGCGCGCGGCCTTGATGGATCTCTACCATTTCTCGCCACGTAGCGATGTGGAAGGGAATATAAAGTAGCGGTAGCATGGCTGACCATTGACCGTTAAACGCAAAAGCGCCACTGACTAAGGCGCAACCGATGATGCCTTGACCGAGATAGAACAAACTGCCGAAACGCTCCCCGAAAATGACGATCAGCGTATGCTTGCCGGCTACGCGATCCGTTGTTCGATCCCGATAATTGTTTAAGACGAGCAGCGTGTCTATGACCAGTCCGCAGCCGGCGGCTAATAGGAAAATTTCCGGTAAGAGATCTCCGGCTTCCACAAAGTAAGTGCCGCAAACCGGTACGAAGCCAAAGAAAACATAAACCAACACATCGCCAAAACCGCAATAACTCAGCAGCGTCGTATAGAGAAAAGCAAACAAGACGCAAGCTCCACCGATCAAGATTAAAGGCCAGCTGCCGAAAGGCAAAAGGCCGAGCCCGACCACACAAGCCGGCATGAGTACCAGCGCAATACCGATGTACATATCTGTAGGCTTAATCCAGCCTTGCGCGCAAGCGCGCTCAGGACCGAGTCGCTCTATGCCGTCCGTCCCACGGCGGAAATCAATGAAGTCATTGATAAAGTTGGCTGCGATCTGCATTAAAGTGGCAAAGAGCATGCAGAGCAGGGCAGGGTAGCCAATTAAACGAATCTTTCGTAAAGGCAAAGGCCGATGCCGCCACAATGGGCATCAGTGCGGCCGAGAGCGTCTTGGGGCGAGCGGCCAGCCACCAAGCACGAAGCGAGTTGGGACGAACGAGACGAGGTGGCCTTTGAGGTTTTTGCATAAGCGTATGAGCCTATATTGTATAATGTGTATGACGTAAGACTACAAGCCAAAGGCCCCTCGACCTTATCGGTCAGGAGGGGCGCAGTGATTTTGTGGTGTTAACTTAGAAAAGTCTGTCGGGATAAACGCCCGCTTCGTGAAGTTTGCGGAACTTCTCGACAACGCCGTCGCGGTCTTCGGGATAAGTCACACCGAACCATTTGCTCGTTGTATCCAATACGCGGCAAGTGGCCTCGCCTTGGCGAATCAGATGATCGACCATCGACGGGATATAGAACTCGCTCTTCAGATTTTCCATATTCTCCGGCTTACTTAGAAACTCCTTAAAGAAGGCCTTGCTATAAGCGAAATAGTCGGGCGTGAAGCCCCAGAAATTCATGGATACCGGCGTGTTGTCAGCTAAAGGAATCCACTCTTTGCCATCATCGGCAAGATATTTGATTGTTCCATCGATGCGCTTGATTTGCGTGCGTTCTACGACGGAGGTCAATAGTCCGTTTTTCATCTTTTTTTCGCAAACGCCGCGAGAGACGGTGCCGCTTTCGCTCAGCGTATTGCCGCAGCGGAAACCAACCATCGCGTAAGTTCCTTTGCTGCCTTCGGGCAATTGCGTTAAGAAATCGGCGATAACGCGAAAGGCATCGCGGTCGTAGAAGTCGTCGCAATTGATCACGGCAAAAAGGCTCGTGTATCACAGGCTCACCCATCAATACGGCGTGATTCGTGCCCCAAAGGGTTTCGTGCGCTCCGGCGGGCAGGTAAAACCCTCGGGTAAGTCATCAATAGATTGAAATACGAGCTCGCAGGGGATATGACCTTCGTATTTGCTGAGCACTTTCTCGCGGAAAGCCTCCTCAAAGTCTTTGCGGATCACGAAAACGAGTTTGCCGAATCCTGCATTGATGGCATCGTAGATGGAGTAATCCATAATAGTTTTCGCCGTGAGGGCCTAACCCGTCGAGCTGCTTGAGGCCTCCGTAGCGACTGCCCATACCGGCAGCCAATAAGAAAAGAGTAGGTTTCATCATTTTATGTGCTTGTTTGCCTGTTAAGAATCTATATTACGGCAAAGTTAAGCGTTTTTCAGTGCAATTTTATCAACTTTTCCCGCTTTCTTCAAGTTTTGCTTTGAAAAAAGTAGGAGAGAATATGGAAAAAGTGTATGGTGCGGTTGCTTTTTGTGGCATGCTTTTTTTCTTGTACCAATGCCTCGTATCGGTAGAGTGCGAGGCGTCAGTAGAAGTGGTGTTTGGCGGTGCGCACCTGCTTTTATTTTTCAAAAAGGGTCGGTATATTCATTTTCGCTCAAGCTGAAAAATTTTGCCAAACCATAGTTATGTTGGTATAGGTCGGCGTACCTTTTTCGTCCGAAGCGAGCGGACAAAAAGTTTCTATAGGGGAAATAAAAATTCCAAAGCTTGGAAATAAAGTCCGCATACTAGGAATTTATGTCCGCATAAGGGGAAAAATTGGTTGTTAGGGAGAGGGCGGAAATGTAAAGGAAAAAAAGCAATGCTTTTTAAGGTACGCAAAGATGTTTCGTTTAGCGTGTTGTGTACGATGAGGTTATTTTTGAAAGACCAACCCTAAGGGGTTGTCAATCTTTGATGCTGTTAGGCAGGGTTAAAAACGCTTCGCCTTTTAACTCTGCCCTGCCAAAGACTAACCCCGATGGGGTTATTTGCGGCGGTAAGCGTTGGCGGTTTAGCTTGTTTTGGATGTTGAGCGTGTTTGATGGGGTTATTTGCGGCGGTAAGGCGTTGGTATTCGATATTATTGATTAGTAGATCAAATAGAGTTCGACATTTTCCTTCGAACTCGATGATTCAAATAGTGACGACAACGCTTAGGGGTGGTCTGTTGGCAGGGACAGGGTTAAGGCTCCTTGTGCCTTAACCCTGGATAAGCAAGCAAATATAGTGTGCAACCCTTAGGGTTGGTCTTTCACATTTTGTGGGGACGAAACTGTGGGGCTGTGTGCAATCGGTGCGCCTTGCGCCATAAAATTAATCGGGCAGGGTGACCTTTTTTTCGCGGCACATCTTTTTGGCTATGCTGCTTTTGATAAAAGGAAACCTGCCCGACTAAGAGCGATGAGCTTTTGAGCTTTGACGCATCAGTGCGTTATCGCAAAGCGTCGTTCATTAAGGTTGGGGTTGATGCTTAATAGTTGTGTAGAAGGACATTGGGTTGTTGTGCTTCTGGAAGTTGAGACCTGAGCCACTTCTCGTGTAGCCTGTAAGTTTCTGAAACTTGTTATCCTTATCATTAAAGATTCCTAAGTAATCCCAGCCGCTTGCACCTCGTGTCATATAATTCCAAACTTCAGGTAAGAAGTTTTTTTGCGGGACATTCATACCATTTTCTTTCGTGCGGACAAAGTCTACTGCCCCCATGTAGTAATAATAGGTATCTAATATATTGTCAGTAGGATTATAAACGACCATCACGCCAAGGTTGTCAACTATGTTGTTGTTGGGATCATTGAAATCTACATTCCAACCACCTTTACAGATGAACTTCGGAAGGCGGTCGCCACCACTGACAGCTGTAGGGATCAAAAAGTCTTGATTGCGTGTCGATCACTTGATAGGCTGTTCCATTATTGACCACATTATTAAATCCACTTAATGCACCCATACCGCTAGCTAAGCATATAGATCGGCCGGGAGGAATCGTTGTCGTGGAGTTGCTAGGCATTCCAATGTTTCCGCTAGCTCGGTGGAGTAGGCGTAGATCCTTTAATGCAGATACAAAATAAAGTTTTGGCTATCGTTGGGTTTGGGCTAACCAAATAATAGCCATCAAGAGAAATGGTCTTGTTTGTGGCATTTGTAATTTCAATCCAATTATGTTCACCTATACCTATCGAGTTATGATAATACTCCGTGAGAATTAGTCCACCATCAGCGTCTGCAAGGCTGGCATTGATGCCGAATTGATAGGGTATCTCCTTCTACAAACTGCACCACTTCTTTGGCTTCTCTATAGAATTTGTTGCGTAAGGAGTAGTTGTTTTCTTGTGTATATACAGCGCCTACTATTGTTGAGGCTTCATCGCGAATGTAAACGCGTGCTTTTTCGGTGCTGGTCTTTGAGGGATCAGCCTTAGCCCATACGTAGAATGATTTGGTATACTTCGTCGTACCTACACCGGCCGATGGCCCGCCGATGGTGAAGCCTTTTAGGCTGATGGTATCGCTTTTCTCTTTACCGGCAATGTTAATTCGGTAGTCTTTAGCCGTCCAAGTCGGCGTCTCGGTAGAGAGATCTAATTCGCCGTCCATATGGAGCACATCAGATTCGAGGGCAATCGATTGGATCTTGCTGGCATAATACATATCCGACTTGGCTCTTACGCCAATCCAGCTACCGAGCATCTTCAGTTGTACGACGCCGCCTTTTTCCATCAGAATCAATGGGCGTAAGCTTCGCATAGAGCGGAATGTTGTATTCGTTAGATGCAACGTTAACGCTTGCCGGCGTACCAATGGTTATCTTGCCATTGTTGTCAATGCTTGCTGCCCAAGCACCGTTGTCGACATTGTTTTCCTTACCCGTAGCTACTGCGATCTTTACTTTTGTAAGATCGTATTTGGCAGGAATGCTAACCTTGAAGCGCCCCTTTGTAGTCGATTCTATGGCAAGTTCAGTCGTGGGTAGCGTCTCGTGGTTCGTGCCGTCTGTGATATAGACATAAAGCGGAATCTTAGCTCCCTTTTGCCAGTTGTATACCACGTCGCCGTTAGACTGCGTTGCAATCGGCGTGCGCGTCGTCTTTTCTGTTTCCTCATTGCCCATCCAAGCTGCTGCGGCCGGTCTCGGGCTCATCGCCTTTTTGCACATCTTCGCTCAGCATCGCCTCAACCGTGATGGTTGTGCCCTGCCGGGTTTGCTTGTTCTCTTCCGGATTAATCGGGTCTTGCGAGCACGAAGCGGGCGCTACGCAAGCGGCGATAATCGCTAAAGTCTTTAGGTACGTTTTCATATTGTCCGTTTTGTTTTTACGCATGTATTATATTGTCTTGCTTGCTTTGGTAAAGCTATGCTTTGTTAACTGTAGTCCTCCTCTTCATCGTCCATCTTATGCCCTTGCGAGCCGGAAGGTAGATTGCCGGAAGCTGTTAAGACCATAAGTTCATCCATAACTAAGGGGATCACTTGTACGTTTGGTGTGATATAAGACTTTTTCATCACGTTGTATGTTTATGTTTTTTTATTAATTTTTTTCTTTTTTTTGAGCGGATTGAGCAGACGTATCTTTTGTGCCTGTTGGGCTTATGCTGTTAAGCGCTTTGGATAGAAAGAAGTTTTGTCGGTGTGCTTGCCTTTCATTTCTATCGTCTGTTATCGCTTGCCTGATTGCGATGCCTATTCGTGCGCTTCTGTTGGGCAACTTAAGCAGAAATTCTGCCTATCTTCCAAAGTAAAGCAAATAGATCAGTAGCGACATATCCTTTTCTTCGCTGCAAATTTATAGAATCTAAACCATAATACATATATTTATAGGAATATTTATTTTGAAGAAGTTTTTAGTCGGCGTATTTTATGGTATGTTTAGATAACAATTTAAGGCTTTTTAACAGCCGACTTCGTTTGTGCCGATGCCTAAAAAAACAGTTTTTCTCGGCAAAGCGAGCTTTGCCGAGAAAAAGATTGCGCTGAAGGATTGCGCCAGGGGGTTGTTGCCGGAAGGTGACGAATTATAAACGCCACACTGCGCCGATGCGGAACAAGAATCCGGGCTGTTCGACGTTGCCTACGTCGTAATAATGCATGCCCGTCAGATTGGAGAGATCAGCAAAGATGTCGTAGCGTTTGCCTTTCCAACTGATTTTTACAATCTAAGACGCCTTGTGTGCCGTATGGCTGCAAGATGCCCGTGCTCTTCGCTTGCCGGTAGACTAAGTATTGCCCGACTCTGTTCGTCAAACGGAAGTTCCAATCGGCCGAAAGTGGGCCGAAGATGCGATGCCGGAGCTGTACGATGAATTGATGTCGCAAATATTCCATCGCATAATTCGACTTAAAATAGGCTTGATCATCTTTCCTGTTTTGGTGAATATGGGCATAAGCGATGGAGAATTGCTGCAAAGGGCTGTCGAGGACCGAATAGTTCTGCGGCATTGAAGAGCAAGCGACAATTGAAACCGAAGTTGTCCAAGCGGAAGTTGGTGGCGTGAAACTTATCCGTGGCTGAAAACATCACCCAATCGATCATATTTGCACCGCGATTATAAAAGGCGCGCAAATCAGCTTGAAAGGCGGCCGCCTTGTAGCTACCGCCCAACCGAAAGGCGTTGATTTCTTCCGCTTGTAGTCCGATATTGCCCTGTTGCGTCGGACTTTTTGTAGTACTAAGTCAGTGAATGTGGGCAAGCGGAGCGATTTATTCCAAGAGGCAAACAATTGCCAGCCTTCGGCGGGTCGATAACTGAGATCCAAGCCCGGATAAAGTTTGAATCGGCGTCCTGTTCCGCTGTTGCGCTGCGCAAGTAAACCGGCTGAAAGCGTCCAATGCTTGAAAATAAGACTATGCTCAGCAAAGAACGAAACGTTTGTGCGGTAGTCGTGCTTCGTATAATATATATTGTCATAGGCGGGCACGGTAAAGAAATGTAAGCTGTCCATCGGCCGCCCCAGATTCGTGCTGAAGAGCTCTTCGTGGCGAAGCTCTGCACCAAAGGCCGTGCGCCCCAGGTGCCATTGCGTCCAGGCATTGATGCCGACTGTATATACATCGCTACGATTAAAATTTTTCGTATTTGTGCGTATCGCGGATCAATTGGAAGTGGTCGTAATTGCGCAACCAAGCTACGCTCGGCGCCAGGTGTAGTTGCCCTTTCGTACTCATCGTTGCCGAGACGAAATGGCGGCGCGTGGCCTCCCACTGATTGGGAAAAGCGCCGGAATAGAAAGTGTTGGCGCCAAAATCGTTGAACGTCGTGCCGGCTTGTACGTCTGCGCGGACGGCAGCGTCTTCATAGCGGCCCTGCCAAAAGAATTTTCCGCCTTTGAAGTCTCCGTTTCTCACGGCGCCGTCTGAACGTTGGAAGCTGCCGCTTAAGCTTGCGGCCCACTTATCGCCGCGAAGTGCGCCTCTTCCTTCGGCAGTCAAATAACCATACGAGCCGCCGCTCAGCGCGAGTCGCAGTTTGTCGCCGCCTGTGCGCGTAATGATGTTGATGGCGCCTGAAAAGGCCTGCGATCCAAACAAGCGCGAAGCGGCGCCCTCAAGAATTTCGATGCGCTCAATATCGGCAAGATTAAGTGGGAAGTCGGCCGCGTTGTGGCCGGTCTGAGGATTGTTAATGGAGATCCCATTAACGAGTAAGGTAATTTGATCAAAGGTGCCTCCGTCGATGCTTATGTCGGTCTGCAAGCCAAAGCCTCCGCGTTGGCGTACGTCGATGCCGACGGCTAATTTTAGTACATCGTTGACTGTAGTCACACCGGCCGACTGAAGGTCTTCCTTCGTCAGCGAGATCACTTGGCGGGCTGCCACTTGAGCAGCCATCGGAGCGCGTGAAGCTGATACGAGCGCTTCTTTGAGCGATGCATCGCCGGCTATCGAGCTATCTGCCGCTGCTGCATCAGGGTTTGCAGGCGCGGCGAGCGCGTGAGCCAGGCAGGGAGCGGCCGTTGTCAGCGTAGCAGCTGAGAGTACGCCGATGCGCACTTCCTTTTGCAGCGCCGAAAACAAGGCATAGCCCTTGCGTGCAAAGCTATGAAACGTCACTACTTCTTTGCTCCTTACGGGTAAGGATTTCATTTGATTTGAATAAAACGTTTAATATTAGAACGTGCAAAAAGTAATCAAATTACGGCCTGCCGCCTATGTTAGGAGATATATTTATGTCGGTTAATTTATCCCAATCTTACTTGAAGCACAACGCTCGTTTCAAACTTGTTGGCTACTTTTGCCCCCGTTGAAAGCGCAAACTTTCACATTAAGATGCTCGAAATAAAAAAATGTATAATCACAAACCATATCACGAATGAAAAATTTTTGTTGTTGGCAGCTTTGATTTTGCGGCCTTAGCGCTACGGCGCAAGATTTCCGTTTCGGCTTAACAGGTGGCTTAAACGTAAGTGCTCCGACTCACCTCGATTCTAAAGTAGGTTTTAACCTTGGTGCGCGCGGCGAAGCGCGCTTGAAGAAAGGCTTCAGCCTGACCGGTGCTTTCTTGCTTTCAAGCCAGGGCTGGAAGCAGTCGATCAATTGGGACGGCCGTAGCGGTTATGGCTTAGATGCTGAGGCTTATTATTTCAAAATGCCTCTCCGCGCAATGTACAGACACGCGATTACGCGCCGTGCGGCCCTCTTCTTTGAGTTTGGTCCTTACTTCGGCTTCGGCTTTGCCGGTAAAACGAGAGTGACAGAGGTGAATCGTCGTGGTATCGTTGTGGCTAACTACAAGCGCGATACGTTCTCTGACGAGGGTTCCGATAGTTTCGACTGGGGACTCGGATTTAATCTTGGCGCAGAGTTTGCTCGCCACTACCGCGTCTCTCTTGGCAACGACTGGGGCTTGAAGAAATTTGACGGCGTTAATAAAAACAGCGTCTTCAATCTCTCTTTCACGTACATGTTCTAAGCGTACGACGACGCAAACTACAGATAGCGCAAAGGGTAAAGTCGTTTTCCCTTTGCGCACTTTTTTTTACGCAAAACACAGCAATGGCGGCGCCGCCAAAAGTCGATTCACACGCTTGTCCGGCGCTTCTTGTTTGTAGGTCGGCCTTATGCTTTTTGCTGAGCATGGAAAATCAGGCGAAAAGGCATTGATTTCTTGCGCGCTTCGATTAGCCTAACGCTTGTTGCTGTTGAGCGTTTGTTCGTTTGCTGTCGCCAAACCATCGTTTGCTCCCACCAAACCATCGTTTGCTCCCACTCAAACCATCGTTTGCTGCCGCCAAACGATGCACAAAGCATGATCGGATGCCCTCAGATACGCGTGGCTCTCGCCGATGATCCAATGGTGATAGGCAGGGGCGTCTGTTGAAGTAGACCTTACTGCGAAGGGAGGCCTTGGAGCGCAAACGAAAAATAGCGCCAAACCACCCTTTGCGGGGAAGTTTGGCGCTATTGCCTATTAAAAAAATTAAAATCAGCGGGTAGCGGCAGCGGCTTCGATGCCTGTTCGATACCAATCGAAAAAGGCGCTCAATGCCTTCGTCGATTTCAATACGATGGTGCCAGCCCAGCGCGTGTAGCTTTTTGACGTCGGTCAACTTGCGCGGTGTGCCGTCGGGTTTGGAGCTATCCCAAACGATTTCACCTTCAAAGCCAACGGCAGCTTTGATCTTTTTCGGCCAAATCCTTGATCGCAATTTCGCGGCCCGAACCGACGTTGATGTGACAGTTGCGAACCTCTTTGCGCAGTTGCGTCATACGTATCTTTAAAGTCGACATTCAACAATACGTGAACGCTCGCATCGGCCATTTCTTCGCTCCAAAGAAATTCGCGCAGCGGCTTGCCCGTGCCCCAAAGCGTGACGCGGCCGGGCGCAATGCCATATTTGCTCAAAATATTGGTGATTGCTGCTTCGTCGGCTTGCCCGTCTACACCCTCCACGGGGCGCAGGTTGAGATCGTTGCGCACGGCTGACCAGTTTTTCTCACTCAGGAGGCGTGAAAGGTAGATTTTGCGCATCATAGCCGGTAAGACGTGGCTCCGCTCCAAGTGGAAGTTGTCGTTAGGTCCATATAAATTGGTCGGCATAACGGCAATATAATTCGTTCCGTATTGCAGATTAAAACTCTCGCAAAGTTTTAATCCGGCAATTTTGGCAACTGGCGTAAGGCTCATTCGTATATTCGAGTGGCGCCGTCAGGAGTTCTTCTTCGCGGATAGGCTGCTGCGCATCGCGCGGATAGATGCAGGTGGAGCCGAGAAAGAGCAGCTTTTTCACACCGTGGCGGAAACTCTCGCCGATGACGTTCTGCTGAATCTGCAAGTTGCGATAGATGAAATCAGCCCGATATGTCAAGTTGGCCATTATGCCGCCAACGTAGGCTGCTGCTAAGACGACGGCCTCCGGCTGTTCTTGGTCGAAAAAATTGCGCACCGCTACGGCGTCAAGCAAGTCCAGCTCCCGGTGTGTACGGCCGATGAGGTTCTGGAATCCGCGTTGTTGCAGGTTATTCCAAATGGCTGAGCCAACCAAACCTTGATGGCCGGCAACGTAGATCTTAGTGTGTTTGTCTAACATGTTTCTTCATCAATTAATCGCTTGCCGAGTGTGGTCGGTTTATGCGTCTTACAAGTGCTTTTGCAGCTCCTCTTGCAAAACTACGGCGTGATTTCGGATCTTATTTTTGAAGGCATAGAGTAGCGTCACGCGTGGAGGATTTTCCTCCTTGATCTGCTGCACCAGTTCTTTTAAGTCGTCCGATGATTCAAGTTCTTTGCGATATGCGGCGGCAAAGTCAGTCCAATTTTTATCCGGATCCTCGTGAAACATCTTGCGCAGATCGGGGGGTCGGTGTTACGTTTTTGGCCCAAATGTCGTAAGGCAAATTTTCCTTTTTCACACCTCGCGGCCATAATTTGTCAACTAAGATGCGCATACCATCGCTGTCGGATACGCCATCATAAACGCGTTTAATTACAACTTCTATCATAAAGCAAAAAAATCTGCAATCTTTTTATTGTAGACTGCAGATATAGGGATTTTTCTGTGAAGGCTTTTAGTCCTCTTGGCTGCGCAATTTCTGCACGTAGATGGCATGTTCTTTTTGCCAATCTCTTCAGCACTGACGGTTTGTCAAACTGCTGGCGAGCGCGGAGCTGCTTTACAACACCGGTTCTTTCAAACTTTCTTTTTGAATTTCTTGAGGGCGCGTTCGATATTTTCGCCTTCCTTCACGGGTACGATGATCATGTTTGATGCTATTTTTTTATTGTTGTTTTGTATTTCTACTGTTTGCAGTGTGCAAAAATTAGGCAATTGTTTTATTCACAACAAATATTCTTCGTTTTTTTTCGTCCTAATGCTACGAAATTTGGATTCGTTGGCTTGCTTTAAGACATCGGTCGCAATGCTTTCTCCGTCATTTTTATCAATCAAAGAGATGAACTCGTACCATATATATAATAGATGAGTGGATGGACAGTTTGAATCAGCATAAATAGCTTGGGAAGAGCTACAACGCAGGTCCTAAGGCCGTGAGAAAAACGCGAGAGGCTCGAGGGTTGAATAAAAGAAAAAAAGAATTTTAACATCGCAGGGTAAAAATGCGCAACAAGACGATGCTTTTTGCGCCGGATTGCGGCTGTTTGTTTGCCTTGTGTACCTCAAAAAAATCTTAAATGAACGTGGATTTGCTTGGATTCATCGGAATTATTGCTTATTTTTTTGCCACGCAAAACGTTTCAAAGAGGCGTTTCGCTCAGACAAAGCTGTAAAAATCACATTTGCTTTTTATCTCAAAAGAACATACTGACGCCATAATTGGCGCGGTACAAAAATTCCCCCACGAAGAAATACATCTTAATATATGGCACTCTATTCCATAGATCAACTGCAACAAAAGAACGAAGAAGACTTGCGAAAAATCGCAGACGAATTGAACACCCCGAACAAAAAGAGCGATGATAAACAGACGCTGATTTACGACATACTTGACGCTCAAGCTGAGCAAACGGCAGAGCAAAAACAAGCTGCTCCAAAACAGCGCCAACGCATCCAAAAGAAAGAGGCTGTATATACAGCTAACAGCGAAGGAGAAACGCAGCGGCTCGAACAAAAACTCGAGCGCGGCTACAAAAACGCCGCCGTGGACGGCCGACGAAAGCAGAGTCGGAAGCTATGAGGCAGTCTGCGCTCAAAAGATGAACAAGTGAAAGCGGAGGAGCAAACAGTGCCGCCGATTCCGACTGCAACTCCGAAAGAACCGACTGTAGAGCAAAAGGAAACGAAAGCGGAAGAGGTACCCGATTTTATCAGTGAGCAGCTCTTTAAACAGGCAGATATGGCGGCTTTGGCTGATGCGGTTATAGATCTGGATGAAGTGAAGCAGCAATTAGAAGGTAAAAACGATAAGACTAAGGAAGCGGAGGCGCTTCCGATGGCGTCTGAGGCTCCGGCTGTAGGGGCCGGCGCAAACTTCGGCTGCGGAAGGCGCACCACAACCGGAGGGTAAGGGGAATATGATTAAAGTGAACGATCACTTTTATATTACGAAAGATATTCCCGTTATTTACAATGACCCTATATATGACGATCAACCGGAAGTAATTCCTGTGCAACGGCCGAAATTTCGCCGTTTCAAAGACGATCCGTTGGTTAATGCTGACACAGAGGCTGCACAGCAGGCGCAAATACAAGAACCGGAACGCCCTAAGCGCACAGCAGTTGCACCGGCACCGGTCTTGGAAGAAGAATTGCTGGATGGACGCGGCGTCTTGGAAGTGATGCCTGACGGATTTGGCTTCTTGCGTTCTTCAGATTATAATTATCTGACTTCTCCGGACGATATTTACGTAGCTGCAAATCAGATCCGTCAATATGGATTGAAGCAAGGCGACGTCGTCGAAGGTAAGGTTCGGATTCCGGGGAGCGGCGATAAATTTTTTGCGCTCCATCGTCTCGAACGCATTAACGGCCTTGACCCTGCGGCAGTGCGTGATCGCGTGGCCTTTGAACACCTTACTCCGCTCTTCCCTGAAGAGAAGTTTAAACTTTGCACAGGTCGCCACGACCCGCTCTCGTGTCGTATCGTGGATCTCTTTACGCCTATCGGAAAAGGCCAGCGCGCTTTGATCGTAGCACAACCGAAAACGGGTAAGACGTGGCTGCTGAAGGATGTGGCTAATGCGATCGCAAAAGAATAATCCGGAGGCTTATATGATGATATTGCTGATCGATGAGCGGCCTGAGGAGGTTACGGATATGGCGCGCACGGTGAATGCGGAAGTTATCGCTTCAACTTTTGATGAACCTGCACAGCGACACGTGAAGATTGCGAATATCGTGCTTGAAAAGGCAAAGCGTATGGTTGAATGCGGCCACGATGTGGTCATCTTCTTAGATTCTATTACGCGTTTGGCACGCGCTTATAATACGGTTAGTCCGGCAAGTGGTAAGGTTTTGACGGGTGGCGTTGATGCAAACTCGCTCCAACATCCGAAGCGCTTTTTCGGTGCTGCGCGTAATATCGAAGGTGGCGGTTCTCTGACCATCATTGCTACGGCCCTTATTGATACGGGTAGCAAGATGGATGAGGTGATCTTTGAAGAGTTTAAGGGAACGGGCAATATGGAGCTTCAACTTGACCGCAACCTTTCGAACAAGCGCATCTTTCCGAGCGTTAATCTCGTGGCTTCAAGTACGCGCCGCGATGATCTGTTGCTTAATGAACAGGCGCAGCGCCGTATGTGGATTCTTCGCAAGTACATAGCGGATATGAATCCCGTTGAGGCGATGCAGGAAGTTTCGAAGCGAATGGAACGGACGCAGGATAACGATGAATTTTTGATTTCAATGAATGGTTGATAAGCAGACGGGCGAAATCAGTCGCCGGAATCTGTTTGAGCGCTGTTGCTATTGCGCTTGGGTGCTACAATATTAATATGTGTGAGGGCTGATGTGGGCAAAAATGCGCTCGTCGGTCCTTTCGCTTATTCGAGAGTGGTACACGGGGCAATTCGGATGGCGGCTTTGCACTTTGGAAGTTGCTCGTGTGGGACGCTCTTTTGGATCTTTTAGCTTTACGCGATGGGCGTTTTTTTCTTTTTGTGGCGCCTTGTTCTATGTTTTTAATTCGATATTTTTAATGACTACATATCTTGATATTCAACACTTGACAAAGTCTGTCGGCGATCGAATCCTTTTTGCCGACATCTCTTTCTCTGTTGCTGAAGGACGGCGCTTGGGACTCATTGCCAAGAATGGGACGGGCAAGACTACGCTCCTTAATATCATTGCAGGCAAGGATGATTACGATAGCGGAAGTGTGGTTTTTCATAAAGATTTGCGCATCGGATATCTTTCGCAGTCGCCTCGCTATGCACCGGAGCTTACGGTTTTGGACGCTTGCTTTTGCGGAGGCCGGCGAACTTTCGGCTTTGATTAGCCGATACGAAAGGAGTTTGGCAACACCGGGCAATCCCAATCTACACGAGTTGATGGATGAGATGGAGCGGCGTGGGGCTTGGGATTTTGAACTGCGTGCCAAGCAAATCCTTACGAAGCTGAACATCATAGATTATAATCAGCCGGTAGCGCAACTCTCGGGCGGCCAACTTAAACGCGTCGCTTTGGCTAACGTGCTTTTGACTGAGGCCGACCTTCTCATTCTTGATGAACCTACAAAACCATCTTGACCTGGAGATGATTGAATGGCTCGAAGCTTATTTGCGGCGCGAGAGCAAGGCGCTTCTGATGGTGACGCACGATCGTTACTTCCTGGATCGCGTTTGCGATGAAATTGTCGAGTTGGATGATACTACGCTCTACAGTTACAAAGGTAATTATGCTTATTTCTTGGAGAAACGCGATGAGCGTATAGCTGCGGCCAATGCCAACGTGGCACGAGCGCAAAAATCTTTACCGAAAAGAATTAGAATGGATGCGTAGGATGCCTTCAGCACGCGCAACGAAGGCGCGCTATCGCAAAGAGGCTTTCTATGAGTTGGAGCAGCAGGCGCGCCGACGGCAGGAAGAGCAAGCTGCCCGCTTGGAAGTGAAAAGCGGATACATTGGTTCAAAAATATTTGAGGCACAGTACGTCTCAAAAGTCTTTCCCGGAACGACTGAGAAGCCCGAACCATTGACGATCTTAGACAACTTCTATTACAACTTCTCGCGTTTTGAGAAGATGGGTATAGTCGGCAATAACGGGACGGGAAAATCTACTTTTATCAAACTCCTTTTAGGTCTCATTAAACCTGATAGTGGACGTTTTGTTGTCGGTGAGACGGTGCGATTTGGCTATTTCTCGCAAGAAGGGATGGCTTTTGATCAACAAATGAAGGTCATCGACGCCGTACGACAATATGCCGAGACCATTGATCTTGGTGGCGGTCGCCGACTGACGGCGATGCAATTCCTTACGCATTTTCTCTTTCCGCCCGAACGGCAGCAAGACTATATATATAAGTTGTCCGGCGGTGAGCAGCGCCGATTATACTTATGTACGGTCTTGATGCGCAATCCCAATTTCTTGATCCTTGATGAGCCAACCAACGATTTAGACATTCAAACCTTGCAGATCTTGGAAGCCTATTTTGCAGGATTTCCGCGGCTGCGTGATTGTCGTGAGCCACGATCGCTACTTTATGGATAAGGTTGTTGATCATTTGCTCGTCTTTAAGGGAGATGGGCGCATCGATGACTTTCCCGGCAATTATTCGCAATACAGATCGTGGAGTTTGCTGCAAGAAAAGGAGGCGCCGGCGCATACTTCTGAGAAACCAAAGGGCGAAAAGCGCTTTGACGGCGAGCAAAAGCGCAAACTTTCTTTTTAAAGAGCGTAAAGAAATGGAGGCTCTTGAGGCAGAGATTGGCTTATTAGAAGCCGAAAAAGCTCAATTGCAAGCAGCGCTTTGTAGCGGTCAACTTTCGGTGGAGGCTTTGACGGAAAAATCCAAGCGTTTGCCACAGTTGGAAGAGGAGCTCGATGAAAAGTCGATGCGTTGGCTTGAACTTTCAGAAATAGATTCTTGATAAACCCTAACGAGCAATGAAACCTTTAGCAGAGCGTTTGCGCCCGACGAACTTAGATGATTATGTCGGCCAGCAGCATTTGGTTGGTCCCGGGGCCGTCTTGCGTAATATGATTGACGCGGGGCGGATCACATCCTTCATTCTTTGGGGACCGCCGGGTGTAGGAAAAACAACATTAGCGCGCATCGTTGCTACACAACTTAAAGCGCCTTTCTACACATTGTCTGCAGTTAATTCGGGTGTGAAGGATGTACGCGACGTCATTGAAAAAGGCTGCAAAAATAGATTCTTTTCCGATCAGAGTCCTATTCTTTTTATTGATGAAATTCATCGCTTTTCCAAATCGCAACAAGACAGTTTGCTGGCCGCCGTGGAAAAACGGCACGATTACTTTGATTGGTGCCACAACGGAGAATCCTTCTTTTGAGGTGATTAGGCCTTTGCTTTCGCGCTGTCAGGTGTATGTGCTGAACAGCCTGACAAAAGATGAACTGCTGCAATTGCTCCAACACGCGCTGACCACTGACGAACTATTAAAAGAGCAGCAGATAGAGCTGAAAGAAACTGATGCTTTGTTGCGTTATAGCGGCGGCGATGCGCGGAAGTTGCTCAATATACTCGATTTGGTCACGCAGGCGGCCTCGGAAGGTCCGATTATTATCGACAATTCCCTTGTTACGGCTCGCTTGCAGCAGCATCCGGCCCATTACGACAAAGGTGGAGAGATGCACTACGATATTATTTCAGCCTTTATCAAGAGTTTGCGTGGAAGCGATCCCGATGCTGCACTTTATTGGCTGGCGCGGATGATCGAAGGAGGTGAAGACCCGAAGTTTATAGCTCGTCGTTTAGTGATTAGCGCTGCCGAAGATATAGGCTTGGCCAATCCTAATGCCCTCCTACTTGCCAATGCCGCTTTTGACGCTGTTGCAAAAATCGGCTGGCCCGAAGCCCGCATCCCCTTGCTGAAGCTACCGTCTATTTAGCCAATAGTCCAAAGAGCAATAGTGCGTATTTAGCTATCGATGCCGCTTTTGCAGCGCGTGCGTGAGACGGGTGATCTGCCCGTACCCTTGCACTTGCGAAATGCACCGACAAAGTTGCTCAAAGATTTGGGCTACGCTGATGGCTACTGCTATCCCTCATGATTATCCCGGCAACTTTGCCGCGCAGCAGTATCTTCCTGATGCGTTGCAGAATGAAGGCTTTTTGGCATCCCTGTGACAATCCGGTCGAAGCCAAACAGCGTGAACGGCTCAATCGCCTTTGGGGTGAGCGTCAGTGGTAATGGATTGTGTGTAGTTTAGTACGAGTGTTGTACTCATACCATAAATATAAAAACGAAAGAAAGCCAACCCCTCAAGGTTGGCTTCCTTATTATATATCGCAATGTCCAAGCTATGTGTAGCTTTATCAGACTAAGCGACTTAATTCTCCTCTTGCGCAGCGGCGAACTCTTCGGTGAGCTTCTTCTGGAGTTCACCCGGCATCAATTCGTAGCTAGCAAATTTCATGATGAAGCCGGCTCTACCTCCCGTCAGCGAACTTAGCGTCGTGGAGTATGTGCTTAGCTCATTCAAAGGTACTTTTGCCTGCAACTTCTCGTAGCCGTTTTCGCTACTCATTCCGACAATCATACCGCGACGGCCTTGTAAATCGCTCATTACGTCGCCCATCTTATCCGCCGGCGTGAATACTTCAACGTCGTAGATCGGTTCGAGCAGTTTGGGGTTCGCATTTTTGAAAGCCATGCTGAAAGCATTGCGTCCTGCGAGCATAAACGACAACTCGTTAGAGTCAACCGGGTGCATCTTACCATCGTAAACGATGACGCGCACATCGCGAGCATAAGAACCCGTCAGCGGTCCTTGCTCCATACGGCTCATAATACCTTTCAAAAATAGCAGGCATAAAGCGCGCATCTATCGCGCCGCCGACAACAGAATTGATAAAGACGAGTTTTTCCGCCCCATTCGAGAGGAATTTCCTCCTTATTGCGCACATTAACGCGAATTTCCTGTCCGTCAAACTTGTAAAACCGTAGGATCCGGCATCCCATCGCTGTACGGCTCGACAATCAAATGCACCTCGCCAAATTGACCTGCACCGCCACTCTGCTTCTTATGGCGATAGTCAGCTCGGGCTGCTTTCGTGATCGTCTCGCGATAAGGAATCTTCGGCTCGATAAATTCTACCGCAATCTTATCATTGTTTTCCAAGCGCCATTTTAGCGTGCGCAAGTGGAACTCTCCTTGTCCGTGCACCAAGGTTTGGCGCAACTCTTTGCTCTGTTCTATCACCCAAGTTGGGTCTTCCTGTCGCATACGAGTCAGTGCCGCCATCATTTTCTCCGTGTCCGCCTCGTTAACGGCCTTAATTGCCCGCGTATACTTCGGCTCCGGATACTTAATCCAGTTGAAACGATAATCGCAATCTTTATCATTGAGCGTATTACCCGTGCGCACATCTTTCAGTTTGACCGTACAGCCAATATCTCCGGCCACGAGTTCTTCCACCTTTTCGCGGTTTGCGCCCGACGCCACAAAGAGTTGCGCCATGCGCTCCTTAGAGCCGCGGTCAGCATTTGAAAGATCATCGCCTTCGCGCACTTTTCCGCTCATCACCTTAAAGTATTGCACCTCTCCGATGTGTGGTTCGATGCCCGTCTTGAAGAAATAGAGACTTGTAGGTCCGTCAGCGTCTACCGGCACTTCTTCGCCGCGCGTACAATGCACGGGAGGCATTTCATCAACAAAGGGAACGACGTTGCCAAGAAATTCCATCAAGCGGCCTACGCCCATATTCTTTGAAGCACATACGCAGAAGATGGGGAAGATAGAGCGCGTGACCATACCCTTTGCGTATACCTTCGCGCATCTCGTCCTCCGTCAAATGTTCCTCCTCAAAAGAATTTTTTTCCATCAGGGCCTCGTCGTTTTCCGCCGCAGCTTCGACGAGCGCTTTGTGGAGCTCCATTGCACGTTCCTGCTCCTCAGCAGGAATATCTTCGATCGTAGGGTTGTCCGCCTTCCGGCCCCCACGTCAGTTTTTTTCATCAAGATCACGTCGATCACCGAGTTGAAGTCCGGCCCCGTCTTGACGGGATATTGCACAGGAATGGCCTTTGTGCCGTAAATCGTTTGCAGTTGTTCGATGATATTGTTGTAATCACATTTCTCATCATCCAGTTGGTTCACGAGGAAGATCACCGGTTTGTTGAGTTTCTCCGTATAACGGAAGTGGTTTTGCTGCCCACTTCCGGTCCGTATTGACCATTGATCAGCAACAAGGCCGTATCCGTCACGTTAAGTGCAGTTAGTGCCGCTCCGACAAAATCGTCTGAACCCGGGCAGTCGATAATGTTCAGCTTCTTTCCGTTCCATTCTACGTGAAACACGGTTGAGAATACAGAATAGCCGTAATCCTGCTCAACGGGAAAATAATCGCTGACCGTATTTTTTTCATTGTGATGCGACCGCGTCGCGCAATTTGGCTGCTTTCGAAGAGCAGCGCTCAGTCAGCGTCGTTTTGCCGGAGCCATCATTGCCCAAGAGCGCAATGTTCTTAATGTTGTGTGTGCCGTAAACTTTCATGTATTAATCGGGTTTGTTATTTGTTAATGTGATTAATATGTTTTTCGTGACGCTCTTACAAGCGTTCGAGGCGCAAAGTACAAATTAGTTTTGTAAACGACAAACAAATAGTGCGATATTTTACTTGTTTCATTCCACTTTTCTGCGTTGCCAAGATCTTGCGCCCCGTTCCAGTCTCCCCTTGTTGGCAGCAGGAGGCCGTTTTGGCTGTCTTTGTGATGCTTTATGTTGGGAAAAGGGCGAAAAGGACTGTAATCTGACGGCGTCTTGTCGTTGCCGGACACGTACTTATTGTCTTTTTGTCGATGACGGCTTTTTGCCCTTTCCCGACGGCTTTTTATCGCTCCTGTCGGTTTAAGTTCCCATCTCTCTTTGATCGATATTTGTGAAACTTCCACGGGCATACGCTTTGCTTTGCTCCGGCTGTTTCATTGTTTGCTGCCGACAAACCATTGTTTGCTCCCACCAAACCATCGTTTGCTGCCGGCAAACTATCGTTTGCTCCCACCAAACAAAAAAACTTTGTCGGGCGCGAGACAATTATTTGTCTTCCGGCGTAAAAGATCAGCTATGCGGCATACGATTTCCTTATTTCGCCGCTCACGCTTCCTTACGCCTTTGATCGATCTAAGGCATCGCGAACGGCAAAAAGAGTGGGGAGGAGTAAAAGGCCTGCATTCGTCACCTCATTGGCAAGCGGACTATAATAATGAATAGACATAGAAGACTATCGCTAAGCCGAGCGCGAGTCCGGAAATGGATTAAAGCTTGCGAAATCTTTATTTTCTTCAAAAATAAACCGACCTTGTAGGCCTGCTTGGCACTCTCTTTGCTTACTAAGATGGACAATAACAATAAACAGATAAAACATGCAAAAGGGAAATATTGGGATAACGACGGAGAACATCTTTCCCGTCATCAAAAAATTCTTGTATTCTGATCACGAAATCTTCCTTCGTGAGGTCGTATCTAATGCAGTAGATGCCACACAAAAGTTGAAGACCCTCGCTATGCGCGGCGAATATAAAGAGGATTTGGGAGATCTTACGGTTCAAATCAAGATCGACGAAGCCGCAGGCACGCTGACGATCAGCGATCGCGGTATCGGAATGACGGAAGAAGAGGTTGACCGCTATATTAACCAAATAGCTTTCTCGGGAGCCAATGAGTTTTTTGAGAAATATAAAGACGACGCCAACGCTATTATAGGCCATTTCGGCCTCGGCTTCTATTCTACGTTTATGGTTTCCAAAGAAGTGGAAATCGTGACCAAAAAGTTATAAGGCCGATAGCAAAGCTGTGCGCTGGACTTGCGACGGTACGCCCGCCTTTACGATGGAAGAGGCTGACAAAGCAGAGCGCGGAACGGACATTATTCTTCACATCGACGACGACTGCAAGGAGTTTCTGCAAAAGAATACGGTGCTCGGACTCCTGCGTAAATACTGCCGCTTCCTGCCGATACCCGTAGCGATGGGGAAAAAGACGGAATGGAAAGACGGAAAGGAAGTAGAAACCGAAGCGCCTAACATCATCAACGATACTAACCCGCTTTGGATGCGTCAACCCAGTACGTTGAAGAATGAAGACTATACGAAGTTTTACCGCGACTTGTATCCGGTGATGGATGAGCCGCTCTTCTGGATTCATCTTAACGTCGACTATCCTTTCCACCTGACCGGCATTCTCTATTTCCCGCGCTTGAAGAGCAATGTCGACATCCGTCAGAACAAAATCCAGCTGTATAGCAACCAAGTTTACGTCACGGATGAGGTGGAAAACATCGTTCCTGAGTTTTTAACGCTGCTTCACGGCGTAATCGACTCACCTGATATTCCGCTGAACGTAAGCAGAAGTTATCTGCAAAGCGATGCGAACGTGAAGAAGATATCCGGCTATATTATGAAGAAGGTTTCGGATCGCCTACAAAGCATCTTCAAGGAAGATCGCAAGACTTTCGAGGAGAAATGGGACGACTTGAAACTCTTTATCAACTATGGTATGCTCAGCGAGCAGGACTTCTTTGATCGTGCCAAGACTTATGCCTTGCTGAAAGACGTCGGCGGGAAGTATTATACCTTTGAAGAGTATAAGCAACTCATAGCTGCTGAGCAGACAGACAAAGATGGTAACCTCGTTTACCTCTATGCTAACAGCAAAGAGGAGCAATATGCTTACATACAAGCGGCCGAGGCGAAGGGCTACAGCGTCTTGCTGCTCGATGGTCAACTCGACACGCCGCTCGTGCAGATGTTGGAGCAGAAATTTGAGAAGTCGCGCTTCGTGCGTGTAGACAGTGACGCCGCAGATCGCTTGATTCCTAAGGCAGAAACAGCTCAAAGCAGTTTGACGCAGGAAGAAAACGATAACCTTTCTGAGACTTTCAAAGCCGGTTTTCCGAAGTTGAGCGGCGCAGAGTTTACGGTTGAGGTCGCTTCGATGGGCGAAAAGGCTTCGCCCGTGCTCATTACGCAGAGCGAATATATGCGGCGTATGAAAGACGTCGCACGCTTGCAGCCCGGTATGGGATTCTATGGCCAAATGCCGGATATGTATAGCGTCATTCTCAACGCTGACCACCGCTTAATCAAGACTGTGCTGGCTGATATGACGGCCGCCGTGAGCGAACGCTTGCAGCCCGTGGACAACGAAATGAACGGCCTTAACGCCCGCCGCGCGGCCCTCGAACAGCAGCAAAAGGATAAGAAACCGGATGAGATTACGCAGGCACAGCGCGATGAGTTGACGAAGTGTAATGCCGACATCGAAAAGCAACGCTCCATCAGACGCGAGATTTTGGGCGAATATGCGAAGTCCGATTCCGTCATCGCGCAATTGATAGATTTGGCTTTGTTGCAAAACGGCTTGCTCAAGGGAGAGGCTTTGAGCAACTTCCTGCAACGCTCGGTGGATATGATCAAAAAATAAGCAGTCACACATTATTATATATAGGCAGCCGCAGGCGGAGTTCCCGTTTGCGGCTGTCGCGTTTCTTAGATGAGTCAAAACTACCCCATCGTAAAGACCCCTCGACGCCACTTTTGCCTTTTTTACGTTGGTTGCTACCTTTTGTCTTGTTGACCTGGGCTACCATTATCGCTTTTTTGGGCTTATTGCTTTGCAAAGTGAAACGCTTTACATACTTTTGCAGCAATTTTAGGTCAGAGCCGCTATACGGCAGCTCGTGTTTAAGAAACCTTTTAACCTCAATAAATAACAATGGAGTGGATTGTTGATATCCTAATGAAGCCCTTCGGCCCCGCCCATTTGGCCATCATCTTTGCGTTGGTGATTTGGCTCGGCATTAAGTTGGGTAAAATGAAAATCGGCGGCGTTTCGCTTGGCGTTACGTTCGTCTTGTTTGTCGGCATTTTGGTTGGCCATCTCTACAATGTCTTTGTCGTTGAACCCAATGTAACGACGGAAGGCTTTTCCGAAATGATGCACCAACAAAAGCTCATCATTAACTTCGTCAAGGAGTTGGGTCTTATCCTTTTTGTCTACTGCATTGGTTTGCAAGTAGGGCCCGGTTTCTTCGCGACCTTCCGTAAAGGTGGGCTTGGTATGAACTTGTTGGCCGTAACGACAGTGTTGCTCGACGTATTGGTAATGCTCGGCCTCTTCTTTATCGTGTTCTATGAGGGTGGAGACCCCCAGAATAAGAACAATTTGGCGATGATGACCGGTGTAATGTACGGTGCCGTTACCAACACGCCGGGTTTGGGGGCTGCAACTAATGTATTGCCCAACTTCTTCCCGGCTGATGCGATTCCGCAAATAGGAAACGGCTATGCGTGTGCTTATCCTTTGGGCGTCGTGGGTATTATTGGTGCGACGATTCTCTTGCGCTTCCTCTGTCACATCAACTTGGATGAGGAATATCGCGAAACAGAACAGGCGCATGAGGGTAACCCGCAGGCAAAACCTGAACACGTTACGCTGCAGATCACGAATAAGTCGATCGAAGGACGTACCATCCAAGAATTAGCAGGCTTCCTTAAACGCGACTTTGTATGTACGCGTTGCATTGAAGATGATCAGATGTTTATTCCTAAGGAAGATCAAGTTCTTCACGTAGGTATGCGTCTTTATCTCGTATGTCCTGAAGCTGATGCAGATGCAATTACGGCCTTTATCGGAGAGCGCCTTGACATTGATTGGACAAAGGAAATTGAACAAACGAAGTTCGTTTCTCGTCGCTTAGTCGTAACGAGACCCGAAGTAGAAGGAAAGACTTTCCAAGACTTGCACTTCCGCACGCTTTATGGCGTGAATGTGACCCGCGTAACGCGTGCCGGTATGGAATTCTTCGCAGAAAAAAACTTCCGCTTGCAAATGGGTGACCGCATTCTCGTAACCGGTGCAGAAGAAAAACGTTAATCGTTTGAAAGAAGTGATTGGCGATGCCGTAAAACGCTTGGATCACCCGAACGTAGGCGCTTTGTTCTTGGGTATTCTCATTGGTTGCCTTGTCGGAATGATTCCTATTCCTATTCCTGGTGTAAGTGTTCCTGTTAAATTAGGCTTGGCCGGCGGTCCGCTTGTCGTAGCTATTCTGATTGGTGCCTTCGGTTATAAGTTTAAGATCTCATCTTATCTGACGACTAGTGCCAACTTAATGTTGCGCGAAGTGGGACTTGTACTCTTCTTAGCCGGTGTCGGCGTTCAGGCGGGCGCTACTTTCTGGGAAACCGTGAAGAACGGCGGTCTTACGTATGTTTGGGCAGGTTTCTTGATTACCGTTATTCCGATCATCATTGTAGGACTCATCGGTCGCCTCAAGTTAAAAGCTCAACTACTTTACGTTGATGGGTATGATCGCAGGTTCGCATACGGACCCTCCTGCTTTGGCTTTTTGCAAAACCAAACGGCTAACAATGATGCGCCGGCTATCGGTTATTCGTCTGTTTATCCTTTGACGATGTTCTTGCGTATCTTGATGGCCCAACTCGTTCTGCTGTTCGTCATCCCCTTAGTATAGCATAGTCTATCAGTACTTGCACCTTTCGTGGTGTAGAGATTGTTATAGCTTTTCCCACCCTTATCTACATGGTATAAGGATGGGGAAAGTCGTTTTATAATCTACGCTATGCCTTGTTAGATTTGTTCACTTCCATTGAGAAGGGGAGAGCATTCCGGTAGAAACTAATTCAATGTCGTCCTTTCTGCATAAAATTCATAACTGAAAATGACTTTACCGCCCAAAGAATGCTTATTTTTGCATGTTTCATCAAGGAATAAACAACAATTACGATATGAAAAAAACAGCTTTGATCACAGGTATTACGGGACAAGATGGTTCTTTTCTCGCCGAGTTTTTGATCAGCAAAGGATATGAGGTGCACGGCGTACTGCGTCGTTCCTCTTCTTTCAACACAGGACGTATAGAGCATCTTTATTTGGACGAATGGGTAAGAGATATGAAGAAGAGCAGATTGATCAATCTGCATTGGGGAGATATGACTGACTCTAGTTCAATCCTCCGTATTCTCCAGACCATCCAACCCGATGAAATCTACAACTTGGCTGCACAAAGTCACGTGAAGGTCAGCTTCGATGTGCCCGAGTATACGGCCGAGACTGACGCCGTGGGTGTTCTCCGTTTACTTGAAGCGATACGCATTTTGGGTATGGAGAAGAAGACCCGCCTTTATCAAGCCAGCACTTCCGAATTGTATGGAAAAGTGCAAGAAGTACCGCAGCGCGAGACAACGCCCTTCTATCCTCGCTCTCCCTACGGCGTGGCCAAACAATATGGTTTTTGGATTGTCAAAAACTATCGTGAGAGTTATGGCATGTATGCCGTTAATGGCATCCTCTTCAATCACGAAAGCGAGCGCCGCGGCGAAACCTTCGTTACGCGCAAGATTACGCTGGCTGTAGCACGCATCAAGCAAGGCCTGCAAGATAAGTTATATCTCGGCAATATGAATGCGCGGCGCGACTGGGGCTATGCGAAAGATTATGTCGAATGTATGTGGCTGATGTTGCAACACAAAGAGCCCGAAGACTTTGTCATCGCCACAGGCGAATATCATACCGTGCGTGAGTTTGTCACCTTAGCCTTTGCAGAAGTCGGCATCACCATTGATTGGCAAGGCGAAGGCCTCGAAGAGAAAGGCATCGAGCACGGCACGGGGCGTGTTCTCGTCGAAGTAGATCCTAAATATTTCCGTCCTGCAGAGGTAGAGGAGTTGCTTGGCGACCCGACAAAGGCGCGCACCCAACTGGGGTGGAATCCGCAGAAGACGAGTTTCAAAGAATTGATTCGCATTATGGTCGAACATGATATGCAGTTCGTCAAAAAGATCCACCTCAAAGAACTTATCGCGCGCGGTGATATCCGGATCGAGGAGTAAAGGCTAAGTCTCAGCCGAAACTCAATATCGTTTCGCGACATAATATATACAAGGAAGTCATTGCCGGAAACTTTTCCGAGCAATGACTTCCTTGTATTTCTGTATAACGCCTTTTAATCCCAATTAGTTTTTGGAGCCTGAACAGATTTTGTTTTATGGTTGAGCAGACTGTCTCTCTTTGTACCGAAGGCGTAGCCAGTTACGTCAAGTTATATGGGTTTAATCAAAAGAGATGGCCACCACTTTCAGATAATCTTTCAAGCGATAAGGCCCTTCACCGGCCGAAGCCTGACTATCGTTAATCAAGAGGAGCGTTTGCCGCCCATCTTGCAGTTTTGCGCCCAAACACATGCCTTCATAATTGGCGTAATCAAGTTTCCAAGGCATAATGCGCGTCTTAAAGGTCAGCAACAACCGCTTGGGTAGAAAATAAGTTTCGGGCAGCTTCTTCATATTTTGTTGCTCACTGATAGGCAATACCTGCACAGGGTTAACCAAATAAAGTTTAATGATCGCCTCCCCGCCCACGTAGGCCTTCGGAATATTCAGTTCGCGCTCCATCACAATCAGTCGACCATCATCGAGCGCACACAAAGCCGGAACGCCCATAGCATAATAACGCCCAAAGCCTTGTTGGCGTCCTGCATCCATCTTGTAAGCATATTGCGCTCCGGCTTGCAGATCATCGTTAAAGGATTGCAAGCGCAAACGATTAACCGTGCCGGGATGATTCGGACTCGCCGTCGCCCCATCCGCCCGCAGCGTATTTTCGGTCGTCGTCCAAAACTTACGCGTCTTGGGGTTATACGTCAAGGCTTCAAAGCCCCCGTTCGTTACAATCTTCGATGCAGAAAAAATCGCCGGAATGTCCAGTTGCTTACCGGTTGGCACGCCGTTCATATCATATTCCAATACTTTCTGATCCCCCTCGCCACTGATAAAGAACGTCTTACTTGAAGGCCTGTAAGCGATGCCTTCGCAATCTCTAAGACTGTTGCCATCACCATCTGTGGCGGGATGCGGATTTCCCTTAAATCCCTCCAGCGAAACGCTGCTTATCTCGCCGCTCTGCGGATCTTGGTAAATATGAAAAAGGAAAAAGCCATCGCGCGGCTCTTTATCGCTCACTACGGCATAGCGCGTATTGTCAATCTTTGTAATGCCACTGAAATTAGCCGTGCCAATGCTCCATTGCTTCAAGGCTTGCTGATCCAAACCTATCGCCGTCTGTGCCGAAGTAGCTAAACCGGCAAGAGAAAGAAGTAGAAAAAGGTATTGTTTCATAAACTATACAACTGCTGGATAGCTTGTTTATTGTATAATAAGAGATATAAGCAAAAAATAGAACTGTCTTTTTATATTAAGCCGTGAAAACATTGGCCGACCTTTTGGCATCAACCGATTCCTATTTCTGATTACTTAAAATACAGCTGATGTTTATAAGCAACTTGTTGTGATTTCTGAATTGCGTTCTCCAATATGTCTTGTTATATTTTATTGTTGTTTTCTGTCTTTTCTTATGCTTCTTTTGTAAAGAATCAATATCTTTGCAGGGAGAGTGATACTCTCTCTCTTAGAGGCGTTATGTCCTATTCTTGTATGTACGAAGCCTGAGAAACTTCCTAACAATGTGACAAGAAAGGTCGTAATAGTCTCCACGTATATAGCGTGGAGCTGTTATTCCCACATCTGTCACAAAAAGGTTTTCTCAGGGCCAGTACATTAAGACGTGGAGCATACAGTTCCACGCTTCTTTCATAAAGACACTAATACCGCAATAGGAACTGTAAGGTAATAACAGTTGCGCCCGACACAAATTAGGGATAAAATAATGAAGAATTACCAGTGTAAAAAATGTGGTACGTTGATTCAAAGTGAAAAAACACCAATTCCATTTAATTGCCTCAGAGGAGGTTTGCATCAATGGCAAGACTTGGGCGAATTGGGCCCTGACACTTACCAATGCAAAAAAATGCGGAATTACTATTAACAGCAAAAACACCAAGTTCTTTTTGGTTGCACGACTGGTGGTCTGCATCAATGGAACAAGCTAAGTCGTTAAAACACAACTTTCCCTACTTTATGAACTTATAAAGTAGGGAAAGAGACAAATCAATAGCTTAATACTTATGGAATCATCAACAAACATATCAACACTGTTGGCAGGAAAGTCAATTAGTGTGCCTAACTATCAACGAGCTTATTCCTGGGATACAGATCCCTCAAACAAAGGCCCAAAACAAGTCAACACATTCCTGTCAGACATACAAGATTATGTAAACAGCCACTCCTCTACACCATACTATTTCGGTCACTTTCTTTTTGAGGAGAAAGGAGAAAACAAGTATGCTATTATAGATGGACAACAACGATTGACAACAACCGTTATATTTCTGTCTGCCCTCTATAAACGATTGAAGGAGATTAGAAGCATTGTAAAGGTAGAAGATTTCGATGATGACTTGTATATAGCCTATTGTAACACCATTAAACAGAGAAGTAAATATCGCTTTTCAACAGTGGATTATGACAACCAGATGTTCCGAGACTATATCATAGACCAAACGTCCACTGATCGTAGTGAAATAGACACTCTTTCAAAAGCGAGAATTGCGGATGCATTTGATTATTTTTAAAGCACGCCTCGCAGACATCGAAGAGAAAGATCTCTTAGCTCTTCTCAACGCCATCACCCATGCTGCATGCACTACGCATGTGGTAAAGGATGCTGCCGAGGCTGTACAGATGTTTATCTTTCAAAACAATCGTGGGAAGAAACCTACCAAATTGGAAATCATTAAGGCTCAGTTTATGTATCATATACATTTACATGCGCCAGCTGAAGAAACAGAATCTATATTGGCAGATACAACAGAAAGATTTGAGCATATCTATAAATCAATTAGTCTAATAGAGAACTATCTCGATGAAGATAATATTCTGAATTATACCGTTAAGATTTATAGAAATAATTTGGACGATATCAGTTCCACAGACTTCGTAAATGAAAATTTAGATAAAGCCGATAGTATTGCTTTTATACGTGACTTCACACGTTTATTGGCTTCTTGCTTTACCCAAGCAGCTAAATTCCTCCAGCAAGAAAAAGGAAATATGGTCTATCATGCTTTTGTTGGTGTCGGCAGACAAAGGTATCATGTTCCCATTTGTCATTAAAGCCATGCGTAATGCTATGGAACAAGATGGACTAAACCTATTGGCAAAATCTCTGGAACAAATATTCTTGCGCAATCGTATTATCGGTACTCGTGCTAATTTACTGTGGCGTCTCAATAAATGCTATCAGGAAATGGGATCTAATGCCATGACGGTTGTCAATCATATTGAATGGATGAAAAACCGAAATGATTGGTGGGGATATTGGAATAATGAAGAGCTTGCTCGTTGCCTCAATATGGGGATGAATCATCAAATCGCAAAGTTTCTCTTATGGAAATACGAAAACTATCTGATAGCCAGCGGAAAGTCTGGTTATAGTCCTGTCAGATATGACAGCATTGAGACTCCACACCTCGAGCACATCGCACCACAAACCGAAAACAAAGAAGCTGATAATGGTTATTGCCCTTATGATGAAGACTTCTATAACCGATATTTGGAATGTTTGGGCAACTATTTGCTGCTGTCTGGCAGTCATAATATGTCATTGAGCAATGGCAGATTTCAGATAAAGCGTGATAGTTATACATACCTACAACAACAGTCAGAGGTTAGGAGAATGACGAAGAATGACCTACTTTGGAACAAAGAGAAAATTCGTCAGCGTCACTTAAAGATAGTCAACTTTTTGATACAAACACTTTAAATAATAATAGTATGAGTAATAAATTAGAAAAGGCTATAGAGTGGTGTATCTTTCAAAGTCGATGGCTTCAAGTTCCAGTGTATCTTGGTATGTGCGTAGTGATGGGAATGTACTCTTACGTTTTTTGTAAAGAAGTCGTACATAGCTTGATACATATAGGGACTTTCACAGAAGAAACTATGCTTATGTTGGCTATAGGTATTGTGGATGTTTCTATGGTTTTGAATTTAATCATCGTCTGTGTAATTGGAGGATACTGGTCGTTTGTCAGCAGATTGGAGGTCATTGAGAAAGACAAGGATAGTAATCAGTTTGGTTATCTTGGTAAGATAAATCCAAATGCATTAAAGCACAAGCTGATGATTTCGCTCATCAGTATTTCTGCTGTCCATTTGTTGGAAACATTTGTAGCCGAGAATATAGATACACAACACACGATTATGCAAATCAGTATTCATATCGTATTTGTTTTGTCTGCTTTGGGTATTACATATATGGATAAAATAGGCCATACACAACATTAAATACGGAACCGTGTATGAATCTTCAAGTGAATGAGGCTGTTTTGCTACATTTTTATGCTACTTTTTCGCTGAATTGGTCTACAATCTCACTTTAAAATTGCATCTCTCTTATCAACCTTTTCCGCTCACAAGCACCCGCTCAAAATTGTCTTATAGGAGAGTTTTAATTCTCCTATAAGACTCTTCAAACTTTCACCTAAGACAATTTTTACGATCATAGGAGAAAGTTTGAACGATCCTTAGCCTTGTGTGAAAGATTAACCGCCCATTTTTTTGACAATGCATCAAAAAAGCCGCGCTTCCAAAATGGAAAACGCGGCCTTTATTAAATGTAATCTCCTGCCGGCACTACATTGCGCCGACCCTTCGCTTACTTCACATTATGAATATCCTCCTGCGCACCGAAGGTTAAGTTGTGCTTGTCGAGGGCCAAGCGCATTGCTCTGCTTTTCGTAAACCTTACGCTTACGCGCTTAATGAGACTCGCTCCTTTTTCCTTAGCCTCTTTCGCCGTCGACGCGCCCTCGCCGTGCATCGTGAGGCGAAACGAACCAAGATCTCCTAAGCGAACGGAATTTCCGTCGACGAGTGTTTGAAGAATCTCATATTGCAGGGCATCCAACACCGCCTTGACGGAGGCAGAAGATATGCCCGAACGTTTCTCAATGCGCCCGAGAATCGTGCGCAACATTACAGGCACGCCGGGCGCCATCTGGGGATAAAATTTAATTTGTGTACGGTTGAGCGGATTTTTCTTCGCTCTGATAACGAACTTAATCATTGTGGTATAGATTTATATGGTGAATAATTAACCAAGAGCGCTCCTCGCCCTTGCGCATGCAAAGGTAAGCATTTTCTCCCAGTTTACAAAATGCGCTATAATCCATTGAATATTAGGCAATATGCGGGCGTTTTTAAAGACCAACCCTAAGGGGTTGCCGTTTGCGGCGGATTGTGGCAGGGTTGTCGCTTCGCTCCAACGCCTGCCCTGCCAAAGGACCAAGCCTAAGGGCTTGCGTTGCGGTGTGAGCTTTGGCGGTTTTATTTGTACCGCGTTCGCTATCAAAGGAAATATATGACTAACAATTGCCCGCCTAAATTCGCGCTATTTTCCGCAATCCATCATTTGCCAATACCTCGATCTCTATTGCTCTTCCCCTATAAATCGCCTCAATCCTCTCAATCTTGCCCATTTACCGCGTGTAATCCTCTATAAATAACCCCATCGGGGTTAGTCTTTTGGCAGGGCAGGGTTAAAACGCTTCGCATTTTAACCCTGCCTAACGCACCGACGCATTGACAACCCCTTAGGGGTTGGTCTTTAAAAAATATTGTTGTATATGAATTGGGGCGAGTAGAAAAAAACAGCTTTATAATCAATTGCATATACTACTTTCATCTTGTCATGGCGTGTTATTATAACTGCTGCTGGATAACCCATTTAAGAGACTATTACGGATTGTGATATCATACATACAACAATGGCCGGCATTTCAATTGAAATGCCGGCCATTATCTTGGTTGTTTATAAAGAAGCTATTATCCTACGCTGCCTTCGAGGGAAAGACTGAGGAGCTTTTGCGCTTCTACGGCAAATTCCATTGGGAGTTTGTTGATTACTTCTTTGGCATAGCCGTTGACAATCAGATCTACGGCTGCCTCGGGGGGAATGCCGCGCTGGTTGCAATAGAACAACTGGTCTTCGCTGATCTTTGAAGTCGTGGCTTCGTGCTCTACGATGGCATTGTTGTTGTTGACATCAATATAAGGGAAAAGTATAGTGCGCCGCATTCGCTACCTAAGAGGAGCGAATCGCAGGAAGAGATAGTTGCGCGCTCCATCAGCGCGGGAAGAGCATTTTACTAAACCGCGATAAGAATTTTGACTCTTGCCGGCGGAAATGCCTTTGGAAACAATCGTACTGCGCGTATTCTTACCTAAATGGATCATCTTAGTGCCCGTATCAGCCTCTTGGTGATGATTGGTCACGGCAACACTGTAAAAATTCGGCTTGCGAATTGTCGCCCATCAATACGCAGGAGGGATATTTCCACGTGATGGCCGAGCCTGTCTCCACTTGCGTCCAAGAGAGTTTGCTGTTGGCGCCGCGCAATTGTCCTCGTTTAGTCACGAGATTATATACGCCGCCGCGGCCTTCGCTATCGCCGGGATACCAATTTTGCACCGTACTGTATTTTACTTCTGCATCTTTTTCCACAATGATTTCTACAATGGCGGCGTGCAATTGGTTCTCGTCGCGCTGTGGTGCAGTGCAACCTTCCAAATAAGAGACATAGCCGCCATCTTCGCAGACGATCAACGTGCGCTCAAACTGTCCGGTGTTGCGTGCATTGATGCGGAAATAAGAAGATAGTTCCATCGGACAACGGATGCCTTTAGGAATGTAGACAAACGAGCCATCAGAAAAGACGGCACTATTGAGTGCGGCAAAATAGTTGTCGCGATAAGGCACAACGCTGCCTAAGTATTTGCGCACCAAGTCGGGGTTTTCGCGGACGGCCTCTGACATACTGCAAAAGATGATTCCTTTCTCCTGCAACTTGTCTTTGAAAGTCGTCTTCACCGATACAGAGTCCATCACGGCATCGACAGCCACGCCACTTAAGGCCAAGCGCTCTTCAAGCGGAATGCCCAGTTTGTCGAAGGTCTTCATCAACTCCGGATCAATCTCTTTCTTGCCCGACTTTTTTTCTTTAAGGGATCGGCATAATAAGATATGGCCTGATAATCAATAGCCGGTAGATTAACATGTCCCCAATCAGGTTGTGCGAGCGTCTGCCAATATCGAAAGGCGCGCAGGCGAAACTCTAAAAGCCACTCGGGCTCTTGCTTCTTTTGGGAGATGAGGCGAATGACATCTTCATTCAGTCCGGTAGGTATGATTTCTGTTTCTACGTCGGTCGTAAATCCGTATTCGTACTTTTTATCAAAGGTCTCCCGTATAATATCTTTCTCGTCTGCCATAGTTTTAATGCTTTTTGGAAGATTGCTTTGCTGCATTGGCTGCGGGCTGCATATCTACCCAAGTGGTATCAGCCTTTTGATCTTGCTTATCATCGCTCTGCGTAATGCCGTGCTCAAAAAAATAAAAGAGACGATGCTCGTCGTCGGTTTGTAAAGGTGCGACCCGCGATCTTCTCTTGGCTGAGGAGTCCGAGTGCGTTCATAGCGCTCAGTAAGCAACTGAGCAACAAACCATATTTGAGTACGCTAACGAGCAAGCCTAAGATCGAGTTGGGCGTGCCGAGTTGCATCCCTTTCAAAGTCTTGGTAAGCATAGTTGCCACAAAGCCTAAAAGCGATGGGGGACGATGATCCACAAAAATTAAGAATGCGACGATGCTGGTCAGCATATTTACTTGCGAACCATTGACCGTCAAGTATTCGCCTAAGGTAGAGTAGCAGGTGGCTGCAATTAAGAGGCTACAGAAAGCCGCCCATCGAAATAAGTTCCTTAAAGCAAACCTTTCTTCCAGCCGTTGAAGCCTGCCCAAAGCAGAATAGCAATTATAAATATGTCTAATGTCATAGCTGTTAGTATTTGGTGGACACGGAAGTGCACCGGATAAAAACAAAGGCAGACTGCATAACATCTCAATGGATGTAACTGCGCGTCTGCCTCTTTTTCTGTTTATAGCTGGTGGAGCTGCGAAGTCAATCGAAAATCAGGCCTCATACACATTACATATATAGTGGCGCATACTTCAACCGACGATGGCAGCTGCAAGCAGTTTATAGCTTCTGTTTAACTTCTACTTCTTGGTAAGTCTCGATGATGTCGCCTTCCTTGATGTCGTTGCAGTTTACAAGACTTATACCACACTCAAAGTTTGTGCCGATTTCTTTCACATCGTCTTTGAAGCGCTTCAAGGCGTTAATGCCGCCGGAGAAGATCACGATACCATCGCGGATAAGGCGCGCCTTGTCGGTGCGGTGCACTTTACCATCAGAGACATAAGCACCGGCCACGTAGCCCACTTTGGAGATATGGTAAACTTGGCGAACGTCAAGCGTTGCGGTAACTTCTTCTTTGAGGATCGGCTGCAACATGCCCTCCATTGCCTTCTTTACATCATCAATAGCATCGTAGATAATAGAGTATTGACGAATCTCTACGCCGTCGCGATCTGCGATCTTGCGTGCTGCTTGACTGGGACGCACTTGGAAACCAACAATCACGGCTTGTGATGCTGCGGCGAGTGTGACGTCGTTCTCGCTAATCTGACCTACGCCTTTATGGATTACATTGACGGCGATTTCCGGTGTAGATAGTTTGATGAAAGAATCGGAGAGCGCTTCGACAGAACCATCCACGTCACCTTTGACGATGATGTTCAGTTCTTGGTAATTGCCCTGCTTGATTCTTCGACCCAATTCGTCGAGCGTCAGCATCTTGTGCGTACGCAAGTCTTGTTCACGCTGTAATTGTTCGCGTTTCGCGGTAATCTCACGCGCTTCTTGCTCAGTATCCATTACGTGGAACTGATCGCCGGCTTGCGGGGCGCCGTTGAAGCCCAATAGCGTAGCCGCCATGGAAGGCCCTACATTATCTATACGCTGGCTGCGCTCATTGAAGAGAGCTTTGACGCGGCCAAAGTTGGTGCCGGCCAATACGACATCGCCTTGATGCAGCGTGCCGTTGCTTACTAAAATCGTAGCTACGTATCCGCGCCCTTTATCAAGCGCTGATTCGATAATCGTACCCGTAGCTTTGCGGTTCGGGTTAGCCTTTAAATCAAGCATATCTGCTTCAAGCAATACTTTTTCAAGCAGTTCTTTTATGCCGATACCCTTTTTGGCTGAAATATCCTGACTTTGGTATTTGCCTCCCCATTCTTCCACAAGGAAGTTCATCGCCGCTAAGCTCTCCTTAATCTTATCCGGATTAGCCGTTGGCTTATCTACTTTGTTTATAGCAAAGACGATAGGCACGTTAGCCGCGACTGCGTGGTTGATTGCCTCCTTCGTTTGTGGCATAATGTCGTCGTCGGCCGCAATGATAATAATGGCGATGTCGGTTACTTGTGCACCACGAGCACGCATTGCCGTAAAGGCTTCGTGACCCGGCGTGTCGAGGAACGTAATGTGGCGTCCGCTCTCCAACTGTACATTATAAGCTCCGATATGTTGCGTGATGCCGCCGGCCTCACCGGCGATAACGTTTGCTTTGCGGATATAGTCGAGCAACGAAGTCTTACCGTGGTCAACGTGACCCATTACGGTAACGATTGGAGCGCGTGGTTCGAGGTTTTTCTTCATCATCCTCTTCCTCTTGAACGGCATCCTGCACTTCGGCACTCACAAATTCGGTCTTAAAGCCAAATTCGTCGGCAACAATGTCAATGGTTTCTGCGTCCAAGCGTTGGTTGATGCTGACCATCACGCCGATACTCATACACGTACCAATGACTTTCGTCACAGGCACATCCATCATCGTCGCCAATTCGTTGGCTGTAACAAATTCTGTCAGTTTCAGAATCTTTGCTCTCAGCGCGCTCTTCGCGGCGTAGTTCTTCTTCGCGTTCGCGCACTTGTTCGCGCTTTTTCCTTGCGATATTTAGCGCCCTTCGTGTTTTTTTGTTTGACTTATTCGTCAGGCGTGCGAGTGTTTCTTTTACTTGCTTTGCTACATCTTCCTCGCTGATTTCAGCTTTTACCACTTCTTTCACCTTGCGGTTACGTCTGCGGTTGTTGCTTTGTGATGTCTGCTGATTGTTGCCGCTATTGCTGTTGTTGGGCTTGCGGCGCTCATTGTTTTGCAGTTGATTAGCTGTAGCGTTGATGTCGACACGCTGTGCGCCGATGCGACTGCGTTTTCTTTTTCTCGCGCTCTTTGCGGCGCTCATCTTTGCCTTTCTTCTTCGGGCGCGTCGATTGATTAAGCGTTGAAAGGTCAATCTGTCCGACAACTTTTGGCGCACTCAATTCCGGTGTTGAGCGCAATTCAAATACGCCGTTTTTCGTCTCGCCAATCTGCTGCTCACGTTCTTCTTTTTGTCGGTTTAGCCGGCTTTTTTTCGGCTTTTCAGTCGCAGTACCGGCTTCGTTCGCTGCGCTTTTTTTGGCTCTGAAACAGTTTCCTTTACAGGCTTATTGACTGATGGCTCTTCCGGCGTTGCTGCTGCTTTTACCGGCTCTTCCGGTTTCTCTGTCGTCTCTTTTACAGGCACACTAACAGCTTCCTTCGGCGATTCAGTGGCTACGGGTTTTGCCGTTGCAGGAGTCTCAATCGGTTTTTCTTCCTTTCTTTCCGCCTCAGGAGTCACCTCCGCTTTAGCAGGCGCGTCAAGATCTACTTGCCCTTTTATCTTGATTTGTGGACGCAAGTCCTCCGGAACGACAGTTTTTACCTCTTCTGTCGCCCGTCGTTCTGATTTCTGAGCCTTTTTCTCTTTCTTTTCTTGCTGACGGCCTTGGCTCAGCTCCGTAGCCTTGCGGCGCACCTCTTCATCTTTCTTAAATTCGCGACGCAGCAAATCATATTGCTCGTCTGACAATTTAGTGTTGAGGGTTCGACTCTATTTCATGACCTTTTTGGCCAAGAACTCTACAGCCGTATCCTTACCTATGTTAAACTCTTTGAGGGCTTTATTTAATCTTATGCTCATGCTTCGGTGGTGAAAGGGGAAAAACGGATTATTTGTATTTATTGCTCAAACTCTGCTTTCAATATACGGAGCACCTCATCTACAGTACTCTCTTCGAGGTCGGCTTTTTTTCAATCAACATTTGGCGCGGAGCGTTCAATACATCCTTTGCCGTTTGCAGGCCGATAGACTTAATCGCATCGATGACCCATTGATCGATTTCATCAGCAAATTCATCGAGGAAGATATCGTCTTCCTGATCATCGCCCTCTACTTCGCGGAAGACGTCAATCGTATATTCCGTCAGCATAGAAGCCAATTTGATGTTCTGACCTCCCTTACCGATGGCCAGCGATACTTCTTCCGGACGCAGATATACTTGCGCTTTGCGGTTTTCTTCATCCAGTTGGATGCTGGAAACTTGTGCCGGATTGAGTGCGCGTTGAATAAACAGCGCGGGGTTCGACGTATAATTGATTACATCAATGTTTTCGTTGTACAATTCTCTTACAATGCCATGAATGCGGCTGCCTTTTACGCCTACGCAAGCACCTACGGGATCTATGCGGTCATCGTAGCTTTCTACGGCAATCTTTGCGCGTTCTCCGGGTATGCGTGCAATGCGCTTGAGTGAAATTAGCCCGTCGCCGATCTCAGGAATTTCTTGTTCGAGCAAGCGACGCAAAAACTCGGGGCTTGTGCGACTCAAAAAGATTTTTGGGCGTGCCGTTTAAGTTGTCGACGCGGTCGATTACAGCACGGACATTATCCCCCTTGTGGAAGAAATCGCGCGGTATTTGTTGGTTCTTGGGCAAGAAGAGTTCGTTGCCCTCATCATCCATTAGGAGCGTTTCCTGCTTCCACGTCTGATATACTTCAGCCGCAATGATTTCGCCCACACGATCCTTATACTTATTGAAAAGTGCATCGTGATCCAGCTCAAGCAGTTTGCTCGCCAGCGTTTGGCGAAGCGTCAGGATAGCACGGCGGCCAAACTTTGCGAAGTTAATGGGCTCGCTCACTTCCTCGCCCTCTTCATAGTCGGAGTCGATCTCGCGTGCTTCAGTCAGACTGATTTTGCGATTTGTGATCTTCGACAGCATTGTCAGCCACGACTACACGATTGCGATAGATTTCGCAGTCGCCTTTGTCCGGATTGACAATCACGTCGAAGTTTTCATCTGAACCGAAGAGTTTTGTAATAACGCTGCGAAAACTCTCTTCAAGCACACTGACCAAGGTCGTGCGATCTATGTTTTTGTTCTCTTTAAACTCAGCAAAGGTATCGGTGAGGCTGATCACCTCGGTTTTCTTTCTGGGCATTGTATGTTGTTTTTTTATTATTTACGTGAACCAAGTTGCGTCTGCCTATGATCGGTGTGCCATAGCCGTGGGTGGATTTATTTTTGCGTCTAAGTCGTATTTCGTATATTTAACGTCTTCAAAACGGAAAGTGAGGTCTCGGTCTACCCATTGCGGACGCTTAGCGCCCTCGGGGCGCACTTTTTCTTTGATCGTCAAAACAAAGTGATCCGCATCGACGGCTTTCAATATGCCGCGCAACTTCTTACCTTCACTAGTTAGCACTACGACCGGTGAGTCTACGTGAATCTCATATTGGCGATGCACTTTAAATGGTTGACCGATACCTGCACTGCCTACTTCCAGCTCGTAGTCTTCCTCGTCGCGATTCAAACGTTCTTCGATATAACGGCTTAAGTCTACGCAGTCTTCAATCCAAACCCCTTCTACGTGATCTATCTCTACGACGATGCGATCGTCCGGGGAAACAGTTAGGTCCGTCAGAAAATAATCTTTCCCTTCGAGCCATTCCTCTACCAGTTGTTTTACGACGTTTTTATCTATCATACATTATATAAAGATATGAGAATGCGCCCCATCTGCTCTTGTTTTTTCGGACGAGATGGCGCTTCCCCTTACGGCTACCGTTCGCGATCTGTGAAGAAGCGTGGCGCAAACAGACGTAAACGGTTAAAAACAAATGAGGAACTTCAAAAAGTCCCTCACCCTTTTATGTCCGCAAAGATACGAGTTTCGTAAGTAATTACCAAGAGATTAAAAAGTTTTTCGCTTTGTCTGCGTCAAATTTTGCTTGTTGGTCTTTAATGTCTATTTTTGCACTCGAAAAATGTAGGCCCCGTAGCTCAGTTGAATAGAGCATCAGATTCCGGTTCTGAGTGTCGCGGGTTTGAGTCCCACCAGGGGTCACATTGAGAGAAAGGCGGTCTTGTCTTTCTCTTTTTATGCCCTTATGTGGTCGTGTAAGGCTTGATTTTGCACGACGCCGGTTTGTTCTCGTTCACCTTTGCTGCAAACTGGTTTAAGTCGTAAAGGTTTAATCTTCTTCCTTATTTCGTTTTTTTCGTGTAATGTGCGAAAAATAGGAGTTCTTTAGGGTTTCTTCTTTAATTCTTCTCCGCCCGTTTGATATCGCTTTGATTTTGATCGTTTATGGTTTGCCCCGGCCAAACGATAGTTTGTTCCCACCAAACCATCGTTTGCTCCCACCAAACCATAGTTTGGGCCGAGCAAATAATGGGCGTTTGGGCTTGGGTGGAACTTTATTGATTAGTTGGCGCTTTTCGTACGTACTTCTTATAGTGAGATTTTTGAATTGTGGCTTCCGATTCCGATAGGGACTTTTACCCGCTTGTGGGCTGCCGTAGTTTCTTCCAAAAACGATGCGCGAGTGGGTGGGGCTGAGAATGCCGCAACAGGAAGGGGATAGCTCGTGATCAGGGTGAAAATGAGTGCACCCCGTCCCGATTGGGACGAGGGTGGATATAGGGAAGCGGAAAGGCCGCTAAAGGATGCAATATCGCGGCGTTGCGAGCTTGTCAGACGGCTAAGAAGGCCAGGACGATAAACTGTGCGCACAGGACGCGGAGGAAGGTGATGAGCGGATAGACCGTAGAGTAGGCTACGAGTGCCGCATCGTTGTTGCCTTCGCTGTCGGCATAGGCCAAAGCAGGGAGCATCGGTGTAAGCTCCGCAGATGAAGCCGAGAATAGTAAAGTAGTTGATCTTATATTTTATGCGCGCGAATGTGGCTACTACGACTAAGGGAATGGTCGTGATGAGAAAGCCCCAGAAAACCCATTGTGCACCGTTGGCGCTAAAGACTGACTCGACAAACTTCGGGCCGGCGGCGAAGCCTACTGAGGCTAAGAAAATGCACATACCAAATTCGCGAATCATCAATGCGGCCGAGGTGGAAGTGTAGGAAACCAACTTGAGTTTGTAACCATAGCGGCTGATTAGGATTGCGATGATCAGTGGGCCGCCGGAGAGCCCCAGGCGCAGCGGCATGGTCATTCCCGGAAAAGCAATGGGTACGCTGCCAAGCAAAATGCCGAGGAGTATGCCGAAGAAGAAGGTAAACATGTTGGGTTGCCGCAGGTGTTTCTGCGAATTTCCCAAGCGGCCGGCCAAATGATCGACGTCGGCTTCGCGACCTACGACCGTCAGTTTGTCGCCGACCTGCAAAGTGAGGTGGCGAGAAGCCAAAAGCGAGACGCCGGCCCGCGTTACGCGCGTAGCATTCAGTCCGTAACCGTTGCGAATGCGCAGTGCGCCCAGCTGTTTCCCGTTAATCTTCGGGTTGGATATGAGAATGTTGCGCGAAACGACCTTTCCCGGCTCTTTATCCCAGTTGCGCTCCACCACAGGCCCAACAATCTGTCGGAAAGCTTCGACATCTTCGGGCGACATTACGACTAAAAGTAAGTCATTGACGCCTATTTGTGTGTCGTAACCGGGAATTAAGATTTGCCCGTCCGGTTTTAGTATGCGCGAAACTACATAATCGTGGTCGTAAACATTGTGCAACTTTGAGACTGTTATGCCATCGATCAGCGAATTGGTTAACTTAAACGTGCCGATAAAAGGCTCTACGTGAGCATCAGCCTCTTCTTTTTCTACGGCAGCTTGCTCGTCTGCCGGATTGATGCGGAAGATGAGCTTGATAAATGCCATCACGAGGACCGAAGCGATGATCGTGACGGGATAAGATGCGGCATAGCCCATCGTCATCTGCGAAATGGTCAGCGCATAGTCGCCCGGTGCTTCCTGCAAAACCTGCTGCGCGGCACCCAATCCGGGCGTACACGTCACAGCGCCCGACATAATGCCGACCAATTGGTAGATGCTCGTCTTATCGCTATTGAAAAAATAGATCGTAAACAAGACGACGAGGTTCAGCAGTACGACAAAGATGGCCAAGACGTTGAGGCGAATACCGGATTGCCGGAAAGAGGAGAAGAAACTCGAACCCATCTGTAAGCCTACCGTGTAGACAAAAAAATCAGAAGTCCGAAGTCGCGCATAAAGAGCAAGACCTGCTGATTGATGCGAAAGTCTAAGTGGCCCATCAATATGGCAATGAAAAGCACGATCGTCATCCCAAAAGAAAAACCGCGGATCTTGATCTTACCCAGCAAAATGCCTAAAGAAATGACAACTGCATAAAGACCGATAGTATGCGCCACCGAATCTTGGTTATAAAGTATGTCGTTAATCCATCCCATTGTAGAATAGTAATAGTCTTGAATGTGTTAAACAATAAGTCAATTATAAATTGCGGTGCAAAAGTACGCCCTTCTCCGTATACAAACAATTAAAAGGAGAGAATCAGCTATTATTGGCCATAATTTAGATAAAGATGCCAAGTCGGGTGTAAAAAAAGCCAAGATAGGAAAAGCTTCGCCTAATTTTTCTTTAAATTCTTGACGTATGCCAAACGGAATGCGTATTTTTGCAGCGTGGAGTAATATTGCTCCATATAATTCAAACTTGAATAAGACAACAATGAAAAAGACATTTATCTTGGCTGCAGCGCTCGTAATCGGTTTGGGCTTTACGGCTTGCAAGCAACAGACGAAAGAAGCCACACCCGCAACAAACGACTCTATGCAGGTTGCAGCTGATTCTGCAACAACAGACAGCGTGAAGGCTCTCTTCACCACGAATGATGGTAAAACTCCGACAGAGATCAACCTCTTAAATAACGCAGATCTTAAGGCTCGTTTGCAGAAGTTAGTTGGCGGCGAATTTGATAACGTAGTGAAGTATTTCAATACGGTTACGCCGATCGTTTCTGAGAATGGTATTTACAAGACGACGGGTGGTAAGGCGCACGAAGTACCGGCTTATCAGACGACAATCTATTATGATGCAAACAACGACAACTTGAATGTTGTTATTTCTCAAAACGATAAGGATAAGACTTACGTTGAGAAGGATACAATCAAGGTGACGGACGCGCTGGAAGTCAAAAATAAGCTGATCGTTAGTTTAGCGATATGAAATGCTCGAAAGCCAAAAGGCTTTCGGAGCATTACATTTTATGGAAATGGTTCGTGTTTTGCGGCGTACGATTATAATTCTGTGAAGCAGTGGTGACGCTGATTCTTTTTCGCTTCCTGCTTCTATAGCAACGCCCCACTATCTTCAACGATAGCGGGGCGCCGTTTAAAAAGCGGACAATGTCCGGCTATTTTTAGAAGTTGTAGACGAAACCAAATTGGAGCGTGTTAGCGTTCAGGCTGAAAACCGAAGCCGTCTTCGCCCAATACGTTGTCTTTGAATACTGAACCGCCGCCATTCTTGTAGTCGGAATCACGATAGCCCAAGAAGCCAAAGTGAGTAATGAATGAAATGCGCTTATTCAAATCTACTGAAAGGCCCGGCGTGATGCCAACTTGCCAAGTAGAGTATTTGGGATCGTGGCTACCAGAAGCGTCTGCCGTTGAAGAAAAGAAAGCGAAACCGCCGTCAGCAAAGAACTTAACGGGACCAAGCTTTGCGAAAGTGTAACGAGCGTAAGGAGCAACGTTAACCGTGTGTACGTCTGTGCCACTTACGTAGTCGTATTGGTAACCTACTTGCATACCCAGTGACCAATCGCTATCGAGTTTGTAACCGATTTCCGGTCTCAAAGAGAACTGAGTGTGATTGTCGTTCGGATTACGCCAAAAACCGCCTTCACCACCAAGGTAAACTTGTGCGCTAGCTGCGATAGTAACTACTGCGAATGCAAATGTTAGGAATAACTTTTTCATTGTCTAAATAATTTAGTTAAACATACGGAGGCTTATGCCTACCGATTCCTTTTTATAAATGATTTGTTCTTCTCTTATTTGTATTTATCGTCTCTGATAGTTGCTTCTTCATTCCTCTTATCTTCAAAGCCTCGAGGCGAAAGGCGGAGGTGACTCACCGAAGTGGTGCGTTTCTCGCGCCGTTTCTTTAATGACGGGGCAAAGATACGGATGTTACAATCGATGGAGATTATTTTCTGCACAAAAAAGCTAAAAGTAGGCTTCATAGCCTTTAATACGGTGCATTTTACCTATATTTTCGCCTAATTAGACCAATTTTTTTCGAAGAATGTCCCGAAAAGAGTCCACAAAATCGCCTTTAAAAGCGGCAACATTGTGACCTCAATTCGCCGCTTTTGAGCGATTATTTCCGCACAAAGTTGCTGCACGTCGTGCGCAGAGACTGCCTCCGTTGTTTTTTTCATAGTCGGTGTCAAAATCCACTCCGCGATACACCATATTATATAAGATGTGTAGCCAATAATGATTGGACCTAGCTTGCTGCCGGTACGCTTTCAGCAAGAATTCCTTTGATTTTTGCAATAACTCCTGCGTAGGTCCGTGTTCCGCCAAGCGAAGTAATTGTTCGTAGACCAAGGGAATCAACTCCTCATAGCGCTGCGGATCTGTGCGAAAGGCGATTTTCAAAAGCGCATTAGGCATTTTCATGCCATCTAACTCCGTATTTACGCTGACGTGATAAGCGCCGCCTGATTCTTCGCGAATAGTATCTGTATACATCATCTGAAGAATGAGCTTGAAAGTTTTGAGCATCACGTCACTCTTCGGCTCATAGGGAAGTTCAAAGTCGTAGAAGATTGAAACAGAAGCGTAGGGCGTATCTTGCCGACGTCGATAAATGAGCGTTTCGTCCACCTTTCTCACTGCTGGTAAAGCGACCGTCCGCTGCGAGTTGACGCTATTTTTCGCCGGTAAAGAAGCCACGTAACGACAAAAGCAAGGGGCGCAAACTCTGCAAGTCAATATTCCCCACAAGAATCACGTTGCAGTCATTCATCCCGCAGAAAAATTTGGCGATAGATAGCCTGAATCCGCTCGTAGTCTGCTTTTGCTAACGTCTCCATCGTGGTTGGTGCGGTGCGCGGGTTGTTTCCGTAGCGTGCGGCCGCAATTGCGTCGTTGTAAGTCACATTTGGGTTTGCCTCGCGATTGATCAAAAAAACGATTGCATCCGCTCTTTGAAACTTTCGTAAGCCGACGGATCTTTTTCGAGGTTGCGTTACATATAAATAAGTCAACTCAAAAAGTGCCCTCAAGTCATTTGTCGAAGCCGTACCCTCAACGCCCTGCGTCCTTTCATTGATAAAAGGTGCGACCCGCATCGACTTTCCGGCCATCCAACTACGTAAATCTGCCGCTGATAGCTCTCCCCATCCGCCGGCCTCCATAGCCCCTTTGAGAAAGGCCAAGTTGGGCGCATCTTCATTGGCAAAGAGTTGCTTCCCGCCTTTGCCAAAGAGTTTGAAACTCACTTGATCTGCACCGAAAGTCGTATGCTTTACGTAGACGTTTATGCCATTGCTCAACTTAAATACGCGCACGCCCGCTTTCGTATGATCATATTCCGCCAAGATCTTTCCCGGTCGCGGAAAGGCGGTGAGTAGCATCTTCGGGCGTACACATTCTTGGTAAGCCGGATAGCTTTTCTTTTGCGCCCCACGCACACAGCGCTCAAGTTGCTCGGTTGAAGGCACGCGGAAGCCCGCCTTTTTGGGTGCATAAAGCAGCAATACTTGATTGCGGTCCGTTACCAACTCTTTGATAGCTGTATTTACATCCGCCAAGGTCAGTTCCGCATCAAACTTACGCCTTACGTGCAATTCTTCCGCCGTAGAAAGAATCGGCTCACCATAAAGATAATGATCCAGACATTGCTTTACGTAATGATGATTGGCCAATTGTCCGCGCTGATTATTGCAGCGCTCGGCCTTGTTGCGCAAGATCCCCTTTAGCTCGCGTCAGTTCTCCGGTCGTGAATCCCCATTGGCGCGCCTGCTCCAGCAAGCCTACAGCTGCCGACAATCCGGCTTCGATCTGATCTCCCTTGCACGAGACGCTCAGCGAAAAGGCTTTTTCGTCTGAACAATCAAAAATTTTTCCATCTTTCACCGATGCCGCCGTAAAGGCGCCTTCGCTCCGCTTTGTTGTTTCGACAAGCGCTCGTTAAGCATCAAGCAAATTAAGTCGTGCTCATAGATTTCTTGCTGATAGCGCTCGCTTGATCGCACCGAAGTTGGCTTCACATCGCGCTTCATATAGAGATGCGCCAGAGCGATCGGTTGCTCTGCATCGCGCATCACGTGCGTAATCATACGCTTGTTGTCTGCTACGGGATAGTATCGGCGCTGGGGCGCATTTGGCGGGAGCGATAGGCCGCCAAACTGCCGTTTGATTTGGCTTTCTATGACATTGACGTCCACATCTCCCACAACGACGACCGCTTGCAAGTCCGGCCGGTACCATTTGTTGTAATAATCTCTCAACGCATCGGGCGAAAAAAATTGTTGATGACGTCCAAATGGCCGATCGGCATCGCATCTTCATATTTTGAGCCTTTGAAAATGACCGGAAAAAGCATCTTCCATCATTCGTGCCACGGCCATCCCCGTGCGCCTCGTGCGCCACTCTTCACGCACGACGCACCGCTCTTTGTCGATCGCTTTCTCTTTGAGCAAAAGCCCATCGCACCAATCGCGCAGAATCAGCAAGCACGAATCGACCACCCCTGTCGCCGCACGGGAGCGGCTGAGATATGATAGACCGTGCGATCAACGCCTGTGCAAGCATTTAGGGTTTTGTGCCAAACTTAATCCCGACGCTTTCGCACCAAGATATCAAGCCGGGCGATGCACCCTCGCCGCGAAAATGGGTCGACCCATTAAAAAGCCATATGCTCGAGGAAGTGCGCCAAACCGCGCTGATGTGGCATTTCCAAGATCGAGCCTACGCGCTGCGCCAAATAAAAGCTGGCCAAACCCGGCTCAGCTGCGTTGTGGCGGATATAGTAAGTTAATCCGTTCGACAAGCGTCCTTGCCGGAGAGTCGCCTCCTGTTGTGACGACTGTGCTGGTAGGGTTAATGGCTGTAGGCTCATATAGTAGGATATCCTTTTAGGGTACTTAAGACGTGTGCTGTTGCGGTCTTGGACGTTCGATAGGAAAGGCTGCCCCCTCGATCTTTCTTTGTCGCATTGGAGATAGCGTGGATCCGCTTTCCCTTTTTCGTAGCATACGTCAGATTTTCAGAAGTTTGCTGCAAGGAAAAGAAACAAATCGTCCGGCTTTTTGTCGCCTTCACCTTGGCATAGGCTTGGTGTCGTGCCCCTTTCGGCAGACTTCTGTCGATGTTGCGTAGCGAGAAATCGAAAGCGTGTGGACGTAGTTTCATTTTTTTGCTTGATAAGGATTTGCAAATGTAGAGGTGCAGTAGCTTTTCGACAATACCTAAAAGAGGGGATTTTGCCTGAGGGGCCGACTTTCAGGCTACGAATTTTAGAATATTAAAAACCCCTTATCGCAAGATCGAAGTAGCAAATTTGTGTCCATTGATGCTTCTTCCCTTCTTCGAGGCCGTAGCATTGAATCATGTGGGGCGCTCGTTGTAAAGCCGCCATCCATACTCCGCCAAGGGGTTGCTTATCTGCTTTTATCTTGCCGTAAGGCGCTACCTGCGATGCGTAGTTGAGGCCTTTCGCCCTGTCGACTTTACCTTATGATTGATGCCCTTTTTGTTGGTCTAAAGGCGATCGCCTTCTGTGCCCTTATCGTCTTTTTCTGTGCGAGTTGTAGCGTAGCGTTTCGATTGCTTTTTCACGTATCAAATGAGTCGGCAAATTGATGAAAAAAACAGTCTGTTGTTCGTTTTGCATCGCACAAACAGCGGCCTTTCCTTCTATTGTCGCTGTCGGCGTGTTGCGCCTTCGCCGCATTTTTATGGTTTGGTGGGAGCAAACGATGGTTTGCCGGGAACAAACGATGGTTTGGTGGGAGCAAACGATGGTTTGGCGGCAGCAAACGAAAAAGCCAACCGGCGCTGACGAAGAGAAACGCCTATTTGCACGTGATGCAATGAGTGCTGCAACCCCAAAAAAATGCGTGCGTTTGGTGCAAAAAAACTTTTTGGTGGTGATGCCAAATAAGACAAATGTAAGGGTAGGAGCGATAGAATAAAGGGAAAGAAAGCTGTATAAATAGAAAGATGAAAAGCTACGCATTCAAAATACCCTAAAATTGGTATTGTGGCGGAGCGGAAGCCCCTCTAACTTTGCACTCGGTTTCACGACCACATACAACAACAATCTATAATTAAGTTTTTCACAATGAAAAAGACAAGCTTTATGCTCACAGCATGGGTTACATGCTGTTTGCCTTTGGTCGCCAAGGCGGACATTCCGCCTGCGCCCAATTTGTTTAGAGCCTCGCCTGCACAATATGACTTTCGTATCGCTGGAAGTGCGAGGCGACTATGGGCAAGACTTCCAATTTCAGTATGACAACTTCGGCTGTCTTCTGCGCCAAGTAGGACTTTCAGAAGACGGCGTGGAGATTGAGCAGAATGTGTATACATACGACGCCAATCATTACTTGAAGCAGCATGAAGAATGCGTAGGCCTGAAAGACGATGGCACACCCGTCGTAGACCTGCGCCAAATCTATACGCGCGATGCCAATGGCTATATCATCGGATATAATCGCTGGAAGCGTAGGGCACAGGAGGAGACCGACTACGAAATGATCGAAGATATTCGTGGAAGCTATACTTATAATGACAAACAGCAGCCTACGCACGCCGTTTATATGTATTATGATGGCGAGAAGGAGGAATGGTATGAAGGACTTGTCGTCGATTTGACTTATACCGAAGATGGTAAACTTGAATCGCAGACGAAGACCGTGAACAACGCCTTGTTTGAAAAAGAAGAGTTGACCTACAACGAACAAGGTAAGATTATTGGTTTGACACTTACCAAGCCGGGTGCAAACGATGTCGTTTGGATGTACACCTACAATGCTGCAGGCGACATAACCCAATCGGGCCGACCCGGATACTATTTCACTTACTCATATTACGAAGACAAGACGCTTGATAAGACTTTTTATTCCGCGCAAAAACATTGTCGACAAAACGCTTTTTGGCTTGCGCAATGCCATCACGTGGTATGCCGCGCCTACAGAAAACAGCTACGTGCATGCTATCAGGCAGGAAGATACGACCGGAGCAGGCATGGTCTACGAACCGATTGACAAAACGAGCATAGACAACGTGATGCTTGGTAATAAAGCTGAACGAGACGCCCTTGTCGTCGAAGGCAGCTGGTTGCGTATAAAGCTGGGTGCTTCCGAAGTGGGCAGTACGTTGCGTATCTTCGACTTATCCGGGCGCTGCGTCAAGATGCAGCAAGTGGATAAAGCCATCGAGCGCATCGATCTGACGACTTTGCCCTCTGGAAACTACATCGTAAAAATCGCTCAGCACCAAGCTAAAATCGTGCGCTGAGCTTGTTTCAATACATACCTTTTTTTCTCAATGTGGCGGCCGGGGGTTATCGGAGATGATTCTCCGCCCCCGCCTCTGCCGTCGCAACACGAGAGTATATAAAACACACGACACGCCGACCCCGGACGAAAGGGGCGCGTAAAAAAATCAAATAAAAACACTATGAAAAAGACCATACTTCTACTACCGCTAATGATACTTAGCGGTTTTTGTCTCAAAGCCCTCGCACAATCAACCATGGCTGAACGACAATTTTGCGCTGATCCTGCTCGCTACCAATATCGCTTGACTGATATTAAGAATCTCTATGGGCAGGGATATGCACTACGATTATGATGCGGCCAACTGCTTGGTTAAAGAATCAGTCTATGAATCTGAAAATGACTTGGCTGAGGAAACGCTTTACACGTATGATGAGCGCCATTATTTGATCAAGATGGAGATACGTGAGTATCCGAGAGGCGGCGGTGATCCTATTGTGAGCTATCGTCATATCTATACGCGCGATGATCAAGGCTATATCGTAAAATATACGCGCTTTCGCCGCCGCGCTTTGACGCCGGATGACTTGGAACTGATCGAAGATGTGGAGGGGACGTACTTTTATGATGAGCAACACAGACCTATCCGCGCGGAATATGACTTTTGGGATGAGCAAGCCGGCGATTGGTATAAGGGAAAAAAACATGCGAACTCGCTTATAACGGTAAAGGGCTGCTCGAAAAGGTGACGATGATGGCTGATGGGTCGACTTTGGAAACAGAGCGCTTGACATACAACGCACAAGGTAAGATTACGAGTTTGACGCTTTCGGTTCCGGGTAATAACGATGTGACGGAAGTTTATACGTATGATGGCCACGGCGATATCATTAAAGCCGGCCGCAAAGATTTTATGTTTGAATATGAATATGATCAGGATATGTTGGCCGAAAAAGACCTTCATACCGCGCCATACAGTGCGCGACTTGACTTATTTCGGGAAGCGCAACTGCGCCGTCTTTTTCCGGCCTGCCGGAAAACGATAGTTTTACGCACGCTGTGGCAAGCATAAAACTACCGACACCGGACGATGATAGCGAAGAGGGTGAGGAGGAAAGCGAAAAGACGACCATGAAGTATGAAAAAATCGAAACTACCGGCGTGAACAACGTAGCAACGCAAGCTGATGCACAAGCGGCTAAGGTTGAGATCAAAGCCGGCCAACTCATACTTAATGTGGGCGGTGAGCTTGTGGGGAAACCTTGGCAACTCTTCACAACGAGTGGACAACTGCTGCAATGCGGAAGCGCGGTAAAGGCAACAACAACGCTTGATATCGCTCCGCTCACGCCGGGAACTTATGTTATCAGACTTGGCCGTGCGGCTTTCACGTTTACCAAATAAGGCATTCTGCTATTGTCTTGTGATGGGTGCGACCTCCGTGCGGATCGGAGGCCGCCTTTCACTATTCGACTAAGAAGAGGTGGGCGTTCCGAGATCGCTCGCGGCGAATAGCAAGCCTATTATATAATGTATAATTACTCCAGCACGATGAAAAAAATATAGCTTTACTTCTGCTTTTTGCTTGTCGTAGCGGCTTTGCCCAAAGAAGTCGTGGCCGATAACATAGCTGAAGTCGGACATCATACGATTCGCGGCATCGTTGTCGACGAAGATCAGAAACCCATAGCCGCTGCTTCAGTGCGCTTGGTCAACACAACGCTTGCCTGCGGTACGAACGCGAAGGGCGAATTTGTGCTCCAAGTGAAGCAAAGACCGAAGTATACGCTCGTTGTTCAGGCCTTAGGCTACACGCCAAAGACCATCGACCTCGAGGGAACAAAAGATACACTGCTGAAAGTGGTACTCGAATTGACCACAGGCAGACTTAATGAAGTCGTCGTAACAGGTTCGCGCATAGAAAAACCGCTGAAGGACGTACCCATCATAACCCGCGTGATCGGAAAAGATGAGATAGCCGCGGTGAACCCCATTGATGTGATCAGCTTGCTCGAATATACGCTGCCCGGCATACAGTTTTTTTACAATTCTATGAGTCAGACGCAGGAGATTAGTTATCAAGGAATGGATAGTAAGTCGGTGCTGTTTCTCGTAGATGGCGAGCGTCTTAGCGGCGAAGGCGCCGATCACAACATCGACTTTAATCGCCTAAACGTGGACAACATAGAGCGCGTAGAAATCGTGCGCGGGGCTGCTTCCACGCTGTATGACAGCAGAGCCATCGGGGGTGTAATCAACATTATAACAAAGCGAGCTGAGCGTCCAATGAACGCTAACGTCACGGCACGCTATGCCGGTGTGAATGGACAAAAAAATATGGTGCAGAATTTGGATGCCGTAGTGAGCGTTTCTCTTCTTTCACGACCCTTGGATATAGACATAGAAGTACTTATAAAATAAAAGATGGTACCGGAAAACGTGTGGAGATTCTTAATCCGGATGGTACGACCGATACGCGAGAACTGACGCCTTCGCAAACGGCGATCTACGGCTACCGCATTTGGGATGCATCGCAGCGTTTTAATTACGCCTTTACCGAACATTTGAGCGCGCAGCTGTCGGGCTCATATTACGGCAATCGTCGTCCGCCCAAGAGTGGCCGGAAGTTTTATGATAAATACGAAGATTGGGTCATAGGTAGTAAAATCAAGTATATCTTCGACGATAATCATACTCTCGATTTCAACTATAGCTTTGACAACTATATAAAACGCGCCGTATATTTCCAAGCAGGTAGAAGTGTGCGCAGCTATGGCAATGCTAATAGTACGGGACGCCTTAATTATACGGGCAACTATGGAGCGCATACGCTCAGCTTTGGCGGAGAATGGCAATATGAGCGACTGAGACATTATATGATGAAGGATACGGGGACGGTTTCCGGCTCACACTATGCCGCTTATTTGCAAGAAGATTGGCGAATTACGCCACAGTTGAATATTGTAGCCGGCGTGCGAGGCGATAAAGCCTTTCAATACAAATTTCATCTGACACCGAAGGTTTCTCTCCTTTATCGCCCGTCAGCAAATCTAACCTTGCGCGGTGGATATGCGCAGGGCTACCGCATACCTACGCTGAAAGAACTATATCAGGAGTTTAATATGGCCGGAATCCTTACGCTTTATGGCAATAAAGACCTCAAACCGGAGAAAAGTCAGCAATATTCTTTGTCCGCAGAGTATAATAAGGGTGGTCTAAACTTGACGGTGTCGGCCTATCATAATCGCTTCAAGAATAAAATCTCGTATGAGTATCTCGAACCCGGGGTTTCTTATGATATGCATTACGTCAATGCAGAAAATGTGAAGACAACAGGCATCGAAGCTACGGCAGATTATCGGCTGCCTTGGGGATTGAAGGTTACCACGGCTTATGCTTATGTAAATAACTATGAGAAAGTGAATGGTTATAACGCGTCGTGGGTTCGTCCGCATAGCGCCAAACTCAATTTACAATACAAGCACAGTTTTCATAAAAGTGCAGGGAACCGTAGCCTTTAATAGCCAATGGGCGTCGCGCATTACAAGATATTCTTATGACGCCAAGTTGAAAGGCTATCGCCAATACGTCTTTGATGCTCGTGCTATCTGCTCGCTTAATTTAGGCGTGCAATTTTTTTGCGGGGTGTAAAACTGGGCTTGATGGTGGATAATTTGTTTAATTATAAAGATAAAGCCGCTGATTCTACCGTGCAAGCGCCACTGAATGGCGTCAGTTATGTAGCTACGTTGGCGATTAACATCTCTGATCTTGTGAAATTCTAATCGTAACCCTCTATGAAAAAGAAAAAAAGTTAATCTTGGGCGGGTTGGCCGTTGTGCTTGTCGCAGTTCTGCTCGCTTTTGTGTGGATAAAAATGGTGTAGTGCGACGAGGATAGGGCTTCCTCCATTACCAAGCTATAGAACTTGGACAAATAGCCAAGGCCAATGACAACGGATTTGTGAAGTTGGAAGAAGTAAGTCTGGAGCAACTCGATGACTTAGACGACTACGACATCGTTTTTTTGTGAATGGCATGGGCCTACGACTTACGCAAGAACAACGCGAACAAATCCAAAAAGCCGCCGATAAAGGCTTGCCAATGCTGACGACGATGTCCACAAACCCGGACAACAATTTTAATACGCTCGATTCCTTGCAAACGGATACGCTTCAAAAGTATTTGGGAGAGGGAGGTTATGAAAAACTATCGCAGTGTATTGAATTACGTGCGTCGGTATATTGACCAGAAACTCCTATCTAATCCTGAGCCGAAACCTCTTGTGGCTCACGCAATGGGCGTATTGTATCACCCGAATTTGAATGATAAGGACGGAGAAGATTTAGAATTCAAGACGGTTGCCGAATACAGGCAATTCTTACAAAAAAACAAACTTTGGAAGCCCAATGCGCCAGCAGTTGTTCTCACAGGTGTAATGGGAGATCCCAGAGATTTGATTGCGAAATTAGAAGAATCGGGAAAAGTTGTTTATCCTTTGCACAATCTGCCTAAATTCTTGCAGAGTGAGGCCGCCGATAGCATCTCGCCGGCCGCAGTCGTGAATATGGCCCATGGACGTTTGGGCGATGCCGTCGTAGATTATCTTGCACAAGCCAATATTCCTCTCTTCTCGCCCTTGAATGTTAGTCGTCCGGTCGAAGACTGGGAACAGGACAAGATGGGAATGAGTGGCGGCTTCTTGTCGCAGAGTGTTGTGACGCCGGAGATTGATGGCGCCCTCCGTCCCTTTGCTCTTTTTGCTCATTATAAAGGGAAAGATGGTGTTCCTTACGTGGCTGCAATTCCTGAGCGCTTGGAAACTTTCGTTGAAACCATTACGCGTTATATTGATCTAAAGCGCAAAGCAAACCACGATAAGCGCGTAGCCATTTATTATTATAAAGGTCCGGGTCAGAACGCCCTCACCGCCGCTGGTATGGAAGTCGTACCATCTCTATATAATTTGCTGGAAGCGTCTACAGCAAGAGGGCTATAACGTATCCGGTCTTCCCGCCTCTTCGCAAATACTTGGTCAGATGTTGCAAGCGCAAGGCGCAGCCTTTGGTTTTGTACGCCAAAGGTGCGTTTACCAACTTTATGCGTACGGGTAAGCCCGAACTAATCAATAAGACACAATACGAAAGTTGGGTTAAGCAAGCTTTGCGCCCCGAAAAGTATGCTGAAGTCGTCAAAGCCAATGGCGATTTTCCCGGAGAGTATATGTCTACCGCCGATGGGCGTCTTGGCGTGGCTCGTTTGCGTTTTGGCAACGTCGTCTTATTGCCACAAAATGCGGCAGGAAAAAGGCGACAACGCTTTCAAAAATCGTTCACGGAACGGACGCTGCTCCGCCGCACACCTATATCGCCTCCTACCTTTGGACGCGCTTTGGCTTCAAAGCAGATGTACTCATTCATTTCGGTACTCACGGCAGCCTCGAGTTTACGCCTCACAAACAAGTTGCTTTGAGCTCGCTTGATTGGCCCGATCGCTTAGTCGGTCCTTTTGCCGCATTTTTATATTTACTCCATAGGCAATGTCGGGGAGTCGCTTATTGCTAAGCGCCGTTCTTACGCCGGACTCATCTCCTACTTGACGCCGCCTTTCTTGGAGAGCAATACCCGCGGCATCTATCAAAGTTTGGAAGAGAAAATCAAGATTTTCAATGCACGAGTGGCTGATGGCAATAAAGCAGCTATTGATCGCGCCTCACTTGACGTAAAAGCGCTTGCGATTAAGTTAGGCATACAGCGCGAATTGGAGTTAGATGCCGATATGAAAAAGCCCTATACGGAAGATGAAATCTTGCGTATTGACAATTATGCTGAAGAAATTGCTACGTCCAAGATTATTGGCCAGCCCTATACTTTAGGCGTTCCCTACGAGCCTCAACGTATTCAGAGTAGTATCTTTGCGATGTGCACCGATCCTATTGCTTATTCCCTTTTAGCCTTGGATAAGATGCGTGGTAAAAGCCGATGATTCCACATTAAAAACATAATGCGCTTTTCACACAACGCTATTTGAATCCGGCCCGTGCTCTTGTCGGCCGTATTTTGACCAATCCGGCTGCGGCTACTGACGCACTTATCTGCAACGTAGCTCATATTACGCCCGCTGAGTTGCAGCGTGCCCACACTATATATAATGTATTGTCTGCCCCCAACGATCGTATGGCGATGATGATGGGCGGTGGAGGCGGTGGTAAAGCCAAATGCGAAGATGATGCAGGCTATGCAAGCTATGATGAAGCAAGCACAGCAGCCTGCAACTCAATCATCAAAGCGTCCGGCTCAATCTTCGTCAGCACGTGGTAAGCAAAAAGCCATCTTCTAAAGCTCACCAAATGATGGAAAAAAATGGCAAAGGATGGCGGCAAGCCCGATGCTGAAAGCCATGAAGGCAATGCATGAAATGGCAGCAAAAGGCGAAAAAAACCAAGTCCGGAAGCTCTTGCGATGATGAGAGCAATGGCAGCAAAAGGCGGGAAGCCAGATCCCGAGGCAATGAAAGCGATGAAGGCGATGATGTCCGGTGGAGATGCGTCCGAAGCAAAAGATGCGTCTGCACAGCATTCACCAACGTCAACGCCGACTAAATCACAGCGCGCGAAAAAAACGACAAATCTAACCGTAAGCCTCAAGCCGCTGCTGCCAAAGTTCATCCTATGGCAACCAATAAGCAAAAAGTCGAAGACTGCGACTTCCTCACAGAGTTCCAGTGCGATGATGGCAGCGATGATGAAAGCATCGCAGCGCCCGAAATTCACGAAGCAGGAGAAAGACTTCGCCTATGCCGTGATGGAAGTCGAGCGTACGATCAAAAAAATATTCAGCGTTATAAGCAAGCCCTGTTTGATTCTCCTCAAATGGAGTTGAATGCGCTCCTCAATGCAATGAGCGGCGGCTATACGAAACCTTCTCCCGGTGGCGATCCTATCGTGAATCCCAATACCTTGCCCACGGGGCGCAATCTTTTCGGCATCAATGCTGAGAATACGCCTTCGGAATCTGCTTGGGAGAAAGGAAAAGAGTTGGCCGAGAATACAATTTCGCTTTATCGCAAGCGTCATAAAGGGGAATATCCACGCAAAGTCAGCTACACGCTGTGGAGCGGCGAGTTTATAGAGACCGAAGGCGCCACGATAGCTCAAGTGCTTTATATGCTGGGTGTCGAACCTATTCGCGATAGTTTTGGCCGCGTTACAGACTTACGCCTGATTCCTTCGCGCCAATTGGGTCGTCCGCGTATTGATGTCGTTGTGCAGACCTCAGGTCAATTGCGCGATCTTGCGGCGTCCCGTCTTTTCCTTATCAATCGGGCTGTCGAGATGGCCGCTGCCGCTAAGGACGAAGCCTATACCAATCAGGTCGCAGCTGGTGTCGTTGAGGCCGAACGCACACTGACCAAGAAGGGCGTTTCGCCAAAAGCGGCGCGCGCAATGGCTACCCGTCGCGTATTTGGTGGCGTAAATGGTGGCTACGGAACGGGCATTCAAGCGATGGTGATGAGCAGCGACCGCTGGGAGAAGCGCTCTGAGATCGCCGATACTTATATTAATAATATGGGCGCTTTCTATGGCGATGAAAAAGAGTGGGAAGCCTTCGATCAGTTTGCCTTTGAGGGCTGCCCTAACGCGGACTGACGTCGTTATTCAGCCGCGCCAGAGCAACACGTGGGGCGCTTTGAGTCTCGACCACGTATATGAGTTTATGGGTGGCTTGAACCTTGCCGTAAAAGCAAGTGACGGGCAAAGAGCCCGACGCTTATCTGAGCGACTACCGCAACCATAATCGTATGCGAATGCAGGAAGTGAAAGAGGCCATCGGCGTAGAGAGTCGCACGACGCTGTTCAATCCTACCTATATCAAGGAGCAGATGAAAGGGAGGCGAGTGCGGCCAACGGCTTTGCAGAATTGGTGCAGAACACCTTTGGCTGGGAAGTGATGAAGCCGGGCGCCATCGACGAGGAAATGTGGACGGAGATCTACGAGGTATATGCGAAAGACAAGCTCAATTTAGGTTTGCGCAAGTACTTTGAAGATCGCAACCCTGCTGCCTTGGAGGAGATCTCAGCCGTGATGCTTGAGGCGGCGCGCAAGGGGATGTGGAAAGCCAATGCAACGCAGGTGCGCGAATTGGCCAAACTTCATACTGATCTCGTGAACAAATATAAGCCGTCCTGCTCCGGATTCGTCTGCGACAATGCTAAGTTGCGCAATTATATAGCCTCCAAAACCGATGCCGCAACGGCTAAGGCCTACAAAGCAAATATTGACGATATACGTGCAGCCAAAGGCAAAGACGGCAAAGTCTTAAAGAAGGAGGAGTTAACTCCGGAAGAGCACAAGCGTAGTCAGTGGATCAACGGTGCACTGATGGTGGAGCTTGATTGTAGCTATCTTCGGCGGACTCCTATGGATTGTGCGTCGCAATCGGAAGCGTCGTCAATAAACGCTTGCTACGATGGAACAATTGTTCATCTTATTGCTACTATTGGTTTGCTTCAATTTCGTATTGAAGCAAACCTTCGTTTCCGTGCGTGCTATGCTCTTTACGACGGTTGCAGTTTGTAGTTTTTACTTACGCAATGTGGCCTTACGCCATCGAGCAATCGAGCACCCAGATCGCTGCTTGGTTGGCTACGCCTACGCTGATGCGCGATCTAGCTGTAGTCTTGAGTCTCGACGTCTTGATTCAGGCAGCTTTCTGCTTGCGCATCGTCCGGAGAGACAGTTCGCGTGCTCGCGACAGCCGATGGCAGCGCTATTTAGATGTTTTTCTGCGTTTCTATCCCGGCTTTTTTTATCTTCCCTGCCGCGTTTAGCCTGCTCACGGCTTGCATTTTTGCCTTTCCCGGTGTCGACTTCACGCTCGTTGCTGCGGGGGTGAGCGGCACGCTGCTGATGTTGCTTATCGCAGCATCCTTTGGCTTGCGACGCATGCCGATTGATCGCGACACGCGATTGGAATTGCTCTTCCTGGCCAACGTCTTGGTGGCGCTTATCGGTGTAATCGTAACGGTCAATGGCGCCACCGGTACTGAATCGACCAACAATGTCGATTGGCGAGCTTCGCTGCTCGTTCTCTCAATCGCTGCCGGAGGCGCCGTAGTCGGATGCTTGTTGCGCCGATTCAAGATTAAATATGATCATAATAAATTTACTCGAAAATAACTCGTTATATGAATTACATTTCAGACATACTTTTTGGATTTCCACCGGTCTACTCATTCCGGTTATCGTCTTACTCATTCTTTTTGTTTGGGCGAGCACTCCTGCTCATCGGGGAGCTTTTTCGGTCAATACTTGAGTGTGCGCAAAGCGCAGGCCACGGTCAATGCTGCCCTGAAAGATTTAACGCCGGAGGGCTTGGATGCCGTAGCCGAAAAGCTTCCACACAATTCTACCGCTCCGGTCATCTGCTCCCTCTTGGCCATCTTGGAGCATCGCGATCAGCCTGCCGAAGTGCAGCGGCTGATTTCCGACTACGAACTGCTCATGGAGAAGGAACTCAATGCGCCTAAGACGCTGGCTAAGATGGGCCCTATGCTCGGTTTGATGGGCACGCTCATCCCGATGGGGCCGGCTTTGGTCGGCTTGTCCAAGGGCGACATCGCCTCGATGGCTTATAATATGCAGGTGGCCTTTGCCACGACCGTCGTCGGTTTGTTTGCAGCCGCCATCGGCGTCATTACGCAACAGGCGAAGCGGAGATGGTTTCTGTACGACTTGACCCGACTCGAATATGTCGCCGATCTTATTCATCAAAAGTCTACAAAATGAGACGCCGAAGAAGATTAATGGATACGGAGGAAGAGATTAACCCGATGAACGTTGTCGGCAATCTCTTCGACGTTGCCATGGTGTTCGCCGTGGCCCTGATGGTAGCCCTTGTCACGCGATTTAATATGACCGAAGTCTTTAGTCAGTCCGACTATACTATGGTAAAAAATCCGGGCAAGGATAATATGGAAATCATAACCAAGAAAGGCGATAAGATAGAGCGCTATACGCCTTCGCAGGATCAGACGAACAAAGACGGAGCGCGAGGAAAGAAAGTGGGCGTGGCTTATCAGTTGGAGAATGGAGAGGTAATTTATGTGCCTGAATAGGCCTTGCCGGTTCCTTATGTCCCATTGATGAGCGGCCATTATTTGTTGAGGTTAGGTAACGAGGGGGGAAGCGATGCGTTTGCTTCTCCCTCGTTGTTTGTTGGCACTTTTTTTCGTTCGCGCCGGTCTGTCGCGCCGCGCTTTAATGCTTCCGATCGTCTTATAAGTATTTGATTGTTTGTTGTTTTAAGTGTAATAAATAAGGGCGTCCTACTGATTGCCTGATGCATCGATCCTTTGTCGTCCATTGTTTGCCGGCAGCAAACGATAGTTTGCTCGCGCCAAACGATGGTTTGCCGAGACCAAACGATGGTTTGGTGGGGCCAAACAATCATCAAATCGACCTTGGAGTTTTCAAAAATGCTTCTTTTTGCCTGCTGTTTTCAGTTTTGCGATTCATAATTGGCGAGAGCCTTTACCTGAGTTTGCTGCGAGCTAAGCCTGAATGCAATATGCTCAGTCGGTTTTGAATCTTCTGTCATAATTTTTTTCGTGCACTTTTGCCTTCAATCATCACTCGCTCTGTTTGTAGCCTGATCTTTTATTCCTACATACCGAGGACGTCGAATCTTTACATAAGGTTTTCCCAAAATAAGATGCGCAAATGGTGCTGTGCGGCTTTAGCATTCTTTATATTTTGTAAGCTCAGAGTGAAAAGACTACTAAACAAAAGCGCATTCAAAGCGTTTGGGAGAAAATATTTATAGAACTACTTGCGAAAAAAAAAGAGAAGCTATATCTTTGCGCTAATCCAACTTACACAATAGTAATATCATGAAGGATTCAAATACTTCAAAGTCGAAAGAGAGAGCTTCCTACGCAAGGATACGTGACGAATTATCTGACAAGCTTTTTGTCCAAATCGTTGAAAAATTAGGCGTCGAAAAACGCTATTTGGATCCGAATTATTCTGCGAAGAAACTGGCGATTGATTTGCACACGAATCCGCGCTACATCTCTGTGGTTGTAGGTCTGCACACGGGAGATAACTACAATGCACTGGTAAACGGCTATCGCCTGCGCGATGCTTGCCGAATGCTACGCAGCCCAAGATATAGTGAATATACAATTGAGGAAATCGGCCTGATGTGCGGCTTCTCCTCGCGCCAAGCCTTTTATCTGGCTTTCCATCGCGAGCGGGAAGTAACGCCCAAGCAATACAGAATGGACGAAGACGTCGAACAATGGGAGGAAGAGAAAGTTTGATCTCAATCAAAGTCGAGCGGCGATAATCGCACAGCAGGGCCTACAACAAAGCAACTTGTTAAAACCATTTATGATCAATAAAGAAGAACGCGAAGCGATTATTCGCATAATTAAAAAAAGGAGTAGTTCCGGCCATAGGCTGTACGGAGCCGGTCTGCGTGGCGCTGGCCACGGCTAAAGCCACAGAGCTGCTGGGGCAAAGACCGGAGCGCGTAGAGGTAAGGCTTAGTGCCAATATTCTGAAAAACGCGATGGGCGTAGGCATACCCGGAACGGGAATGGTCGGACTGCCGATAGCCATAGCCTTAGGTGCACTTATCGGAAAGTCGAGCTACGGACTCGAGGTTTTGAAAGACTGCACGCCGGAAGCGGTGGCAGAAGGAAAGGCTTATGATGAGGCGGGGCATATCCAAATCTCCTTGGCTGAAGATGCGCCCGACAAACTTTTTGTCGAAGTAAAGGCCATCGCCGGTGAACACAGCGGGACGGCAGCCATCGCGCGCCAACACACTAACTTCATCTTGGAGAAAAAAAGGGGGGAGGTCTTGCTTGAAAAAGCAGTTGGGCGCTGTGGGAAGCAAAAGCCGACGACGATGAAACGCCCGAACTTACGCTGCGCAAAATCCACGAGTTTGCCACGACAACTCCGATAGAAGAACTCGAATTCATCAACGAGGCGGGTAAAATGAACCTTCAGGCAGCCCAAAAAGTCTTTGGAGGGCAACTATGGACACAAGCTCGGCAAAATTCTTTCGCGCCCGATGGGCCGGGGAATAATGGGGGATAGCATCTTTTCGCATATCCTTTCGAGCACAACTTGTGCTTGCGATGCGAGAATGGCGGGCGCAATGATCCCGGTTATGAGCAACTCGGGCAGTGGCAATCAGGGAATCTGTGCAACTAACCCCGTAGTTGTCTTCGCACGGGAAAAACCATAATACGAACGAAGAGTTGACACGCGCCTTAACGCTTTCTCATCTCACGGCAATCTATATAAAGATGCGTCTGGGTGCGCTTTCAGCGCTCTGCGGATGCGTTGTGGCTGCCACGGGATCAAGCTGCGGTATTACATATTTAATGGGGGGTGAATACAGACATATGACTTATGCCATCCAAAATATGATTGCGAACCTTACAGGTATGATTTGCGATGGCGCAAAACCAAGTTGCGCACTTAAACTCACGACCGGCGTCAGCACAGCCGTATTGTCGGCGATGATGGCAATGCAGGAAGAATTCGTAACCTCAGCCGAAGGAATCATCGACAAGGATGTAGAAAAAGAGTATCTTGAATCTCGTCTCCATCGGATCGGGCTCAATGAACGAAACAGACCGCTGCGTGCTAGATATAATGACTAGTAAGTCGTAAATAACAAGCTCACGCCGGCGGCCGGCAAGCTCAGCCGGCCGCGCAGGCTTATCATAAAGTAGGCAAAACTTAAATCTCATCGCTTCGAGGCGGAAATAGACGAAAAACACGTATTCTCGAATATTATTGTCACATTCTTGTGGGTCATTCAAGAAAAGTTTTTTTCTATCTTTGTACCCATTTATAATCCAAAAAGAAAAAAATGAAAGCTAATTATCTCCTTACCGGGGCCTTTCTTTTGTTTGCAGCAGCAGCGCAAGCTCAAGTGCCCAAATTCAATACTGGTAAGAAAAATGAGTGGTGTATTGGAGCAGCTTGTTTCTAATGGCACTACCGTCGTGGTAAATAAAGAAGGTAAGCACATTCTTACAAAGCAAACGGGCGAAGCTCCCGTAGCTGTGATCATCAGTGCTTCAGATGCGAAGAGCGTAGCAGACAAAATTGAAGCTGAAGGCTATGTTTCTACCGTGATTAGCAATACGCTGTTGACGGCAAGTGTGCCTGCCGCTTACTTAACTCAGTTGGCAGCAGACGAAAATGTGCTTTACATCAACCCGACACGCGTTTTTAAGCCCACAATGGACAACACTCGTAAGGTTACGGGTGTAGATAGTGTTCACCAAGGCATAGATTTGGAGACGCCCTTCAAAGGTGCCAACGTTTTAGTCGCAGTTATCGACCAAGGCTTTGAGTATAAGCATATCGCATTCAGTGATGCGGAAGGCAAAAACTCGTGTTAAGCAGTTGTGGAATCGTACAAATTACTACTCAAATCCTAACGGAACGGTTCCGACAGAAACCATTCCTTCAGGCGGCGACGGAATGGCGGCGAATGGTCACGCAACTCACGTGACGAATATCGCAGCCGGAACCGACGTAGGTAATGGCTTGTATGGCAATGCTCCGATGGCTGATCTCTACCTCATACCTTCCAGCTTTATGGATGGCGAGTTGGTAGAAGACGTTAAGAAAATTAAAGGAATTTGCTAAGAGCAAAAAAACATGCCTTATGTTATTAATATGAGTTTTGGCTCGCAACTTGGCCCGCACGATGGTACGCAGCCGACCGACCAGGCTATCAATAACATTTTGAAGGAAGGAAAAGGTTTCGTTTGTGCCGCAATGGGTAACGAGGGCGACTTGGCTATCCACGCGACTCACACGTTTACGAGCGACGGCGAAACAAAAAGCATTCTCGTGAAGACGCCTACGAACAACATAGGGTGCATATTCGCAGATTATGGGTCAGCTTTGGGCGCAGAATACCGATGGTACGAAGCACATAACCTTTAAGCCGTTCTACTACTTAAAGGGACAGAAGACTTATCTCACGTCTGCACAGCTCAAGCAAATGCAAAATGCAGGCTATGCCGTCTTCTCTGACGAAGTAAACCCCTATAACGGTAAGCACCACTTCGATTTCCGCCTGGTTGTAGAAAGCATGGGGCGCCTCTTAGGCGCAACCGGTGCTGAGTTTGGTGTGGAAATGGTTGGTGATAATGGTGATGTAGTTCATGGATGGTTGAACGACGGCTACGGAACATTCAAGCGCCCGGCCGGAGCAGTTGCAGAATTTATCAATCCTGACCACGATTATTTGGTTGGTGAAGGAGCTGCATCCATCCCCCACGCATTTGGCGTTGCTGCTTTCGCGGCTACCAACAAGTATAAGTCAGCTATCACCAACCAGACTTATTCGCAAGGCGGTCAAGATGTAGGTGACATCACTTTCTTCTCAAGTCCGGGTCCTTGGCTCGGCCCGATCGATAAGCCAACTATTGCTGCGCCCGGTTTCTTGATTAAATCTGCGATTTCTAAGTACGACAAGGCGTTCTCTCAGACTGATGCCAGCATCGTTGACATTCAGAAAAAAAGGCCTCTACAAGTACTATTACGGCCAAATGAGTGGAACTTCAATGGCTTCTCCTGCAGCTACGGGTGTTGTAGCCCTTTGGTTGTCCGCCAACCCTGATTTGACGTACGATCAGATGATAGAAATTTTCAAGGAGACTGCAAATCACGACAGATATGCTAAGCCCGGATGGAACAAGAAGTTTTGGTTATGGTAAGATCAATGCTTACAAAGGTTTGAAGAAGGCTTTGCAAATCAAGACCGGTGTTGGTATTCTTGACATCCCGACCAACTCTACGACGCCGATCTCCATCTCTATGCAGCCGGATGCTTGGCAGTTGCTCTTCAACAACAATGAAACTTACGCTAACATCGCCGTATATACGATCGATGGTAAGCAAGTGCTGCGCCGCACGCTGAATGACGTTCGTTGCGGTCAGGAAGAGACGATCAACCTCAATGAGTTGAATGCCGGTGTTTACGTATTGCGTGTTAACACTTCAAAACGCAAACATCACACGTAAAATTTCTGTTCGCTAATCTTCGTCCATAGGATTAGAATATATTTATCATGCCGCCTCGATATCCTCGAGGCGGCTTTTTACAGGTTGCGGCCGGCTACTGTCCTTATAGCCGATCCTGCCATCTTCCCCAAAGCCGACTCCGACTACCCCTAATTTTCTACATGCCTCTACCTGGAAGCGGCGCATCACGAAGGCGGCCATACAGGTTGATATTTTCACCCCGTTAGGCAAATTTTATTTCTGTAAATTGCTGTTTTTTCTGTTTCTTGCTCTCTTTATCTTGCTTGGTGCGTCAAGTCTGTTTTCGTCTGCATCTTATAAGATAAAGAGAAACGACGAATATTAAACGCTTCGTTGCCAATGCTTCCTTCCCTTTGCTCCATCGCTCTGTTGCGAGCACCCATTTTGTCGCTGATCATTTCTTGCTATTTATGGTTTGGCGGCAGCAAACCATCGTTTGCCGCGACCAAACCATCGTTTGCCGGCAGCATACTATCGTTTGGTGGGAGCAAACGATGCGTGGGATAGGATTAAATGAGGAAATAAAACGCTTCTTGCTTTGAAAATGAATTGGAAAAAGAGTTGGTTAATGCGTTCTGTAATCTTTATAGCGAATGTTTAAAATTCGCAGATGGTGTATGCTTTTGCGTTTACCCTTATAAGTAGGCCAAGCGCACGCTTTTTTGTGCTCTATTACGAAGTTTCGCCATAAAATCTGCCTCCTCTTGCAGTATATGCCGATTCAGTCGGTTGGCCGCCAAACTTATGTGAAGTCAATAAGTAATCATAGAGAAAAATAATACACGTTGCTTAATCGCATAATCGCCTTTTGGTCGCTTTAAGCCTACAATGAAATTATGATTTAGAGACTGAAGGCTGCTAAAAGACCACCTGCAAATGCCGCTTTTTGCTTTGCTCAATACAGCAAGAAAGAGAATGATAAAGACTTGGTATATAGATAGAAACGAATAAAGAAAAAGGCCAACGAACCCGCAAGTTCGTTAGCCTTGTTGTATGCTAAATGTGTATTTTTCTAATACTAATGGCCCGCCATCGCAGGCGCATCTGCAGCATAGGGTAGAAGGGTGCTCAGAGTTGGCGAATCGCGTCGCGACATGCCTCCATCAGCCATTTCGGTGTAGACGTTGCGCCGCAGATACCTACACTTTCTGCTCCCTGAAACCAATCTGCTTGGATCGCAGCGGGCGTGTCGACCATGTATGTGCGGGGATTAACTTGCCGAGAAGCCTCGTAGAGCATTCGCCCGTTGGAGCTTTTTCTGCCCGCTTACGAAGATGATCACGTCGTGGCGCGCTGCAAACGTGCGAATGTTGGGTAGGCGATTGGCTACTGGCGACAAATCGTGTCGACAAATTGAAATTGGGCCGGTGCTTCGATGTGTTGCTGTATGTAATCAATCACTTCGTGGAAGCCATCCAGTGACATGGTCGTTTGCGAAAAGAGGTGAATGTCGCGCTTAAAGTCCAACTGCTTAGCCTCTTCAAGGCTTGTGATGACGATGGCGCGCCCGGCCGTTTGCCCGACCAGACCTATTACCTCAGCGTGGCCACGTTTGCCATAAATAACCAGTTGCGCATCGGGTGATTCCTTGTCGATCGCTTTCACGCGCTTTTGCAACTGCAACACAACGGGGCACGTCGCGTCGACAAGCTTGACCCCCATTGGCTGCCGCCAGTTTGTACGTCTCCGGCGGCTCGCCGTGGGCTCTCAAGAGTACTTTTGCATCGCGCAATTGTGCGAACGAGGCGTGGTCGATCGTCTTCATCCCAAGCGTTTTGCAAGCGCTCCACCTCTCTTTCATTGTGGACGATGTCGCCCAAACAAAAGAGCGCCGGATCGTTTTCCAATTCGCTTTCAGCCTTCTTGATGGCCGTGGTCACGCCGTGGCAGAAGCCCGATCGAATATCTATTTCTATCTTCATAAAAAGTAGTCTTTCTTAGCGCGTAGCCTGCTCAAATCGCTCCATCAACCAAGCATCTTGCTCCGCAATGGAGAGTTGCCCGTTGTCAAGTTCGAACGCGTCGGGCGCTTTTCGTAGCGGGTCGACTTCGCGGTGCGTATCGATATAATCTCTTTCAGATACGTTTTTGAGAATCTCGTCATAATTGGCCGCTAAACCCTTGTTTCGCATTTCATCGTAGCGCCGGCGAGCACGCACTTCAGGCGATGCCGTGACGAAAATCTTTAGTTCGGCTTGTGGAAATACAGCTGTGCCGATGTCGCGTCCGTCCATTACGATTCCTTTTTCGGCACCCATCGCTTGCTGCAAAGCCACGAGCGCTTTGCGAACAAACGGTAGTGCGGCCACTTGGCTGACGCGCGAGGAAACTTCCATCGTGCGGATCTCCTCTTCGACATCTGCGCCGTTGAGAAGCGTGCGTGGTCGCTGCGTGGCCGGATCGAGGCAAAAAGAGATGCTTGCTTCGGGCAGCATAGCTTGCAGGCCTTCTGCATCTATCGACTTGTCGTTGAAAAGTCCCTGGCGCAAGGCGAAGAGCGTCACAGCGCGATACATCGCACCCGTATCTACGTAGATGTAACCCACACGTCGGGCTAAGGATTTAGCCATTGTGCTCTTTCCACACGAGGAATAGCCGTCGATAGCCACTATAATCTTTTTCATAATTGAGAACTATATCATTTGATTTGAAAAATGGACGGTCACGGAAACTTGAACGATGGTTACCTTTCCGCCGCTTCGGCCCGGTTTCCAATGGGGCATCTCGCGCACAGCTTTGAGCGCGATTTGCTCTAATGCGGGGTGGAGCTTGCGAGATATGAACGCCTCGCGCACCTGCCCTTCCTTATCAACCAGAAATGAGACCTCCAGATCGCCCTGTACACCATACTCCACGCAGGCCTTGGGGTAGTCGATATGAGCATCAAGATATTGCATCAGCGCTTTGATGCCACCCGGAAATTCCGGCATTTGTTCGACCACTTGCGTGGGCGTTAGCGTTTTTCCTTCTTCCGGAAGATCTTTGCGATCAGCGTTGTGGGCCGAATCGTCGCGAACTTCTGTGCTTGTGGCCTTATCGTCGTTTTTCTGTATTGGGCGCATTCATCCCAAAATCCTTCTCCTCAATCGGCGCATCTACAATATCGGGTACGTTAAAGCTTGCCCCCGGCAGTGCACGCACCTTCGGGACGTGGCGGCCTGCGGCCAAAGCTTTAAATTCGTGGCCCTCTTTAGCCTGATCCGGATGCAACTTGGAAAATTCGTTGTTAAGCTCAGCCGTAAACTGCTTCAGGCGGTGATTAATATACAAGCCGATAGATAAAGGAATGGATATAGTTAAGAATAAACCAATCAAAAGCGCCCACAAAGCGCGAGCGTAACGACGCCCGGCAGTCCTCCGGAGCTCGTACGCCCCATAATCTTTGTTTCTTCCCTCGAATATAAGATTACACCAGGCTCTTGATAATAATTTGTCCTTACTCACGTTTACCCTAATAAGGCAAGAAGTAGGCCAAACCGCTCCAAGGTAGTGAACATTCGCTCTCGGACGGCGCTCAGCTACTTCGCCATATAAAAAAATCAAGGCGCTGAAGGGCCTTATTTTGAGTTGCAAAAAGTACGCCCAAAATCTAAAAATTAGGCGTACCTTTGGCGAGAATTTTTACACAACGTAATGAAAAAAAGCTTTATACGCAGTCATAGTTTTATTCCTCTCGGTCTTAGCATTTCCCGCTTTAGCCCAAGAAGGCACGACAACATATCAAGTTCTTAAGCTCCCCGCATCTGCTCATGCGGCGGCTTTGGGCGGAGAGAATATTTCGGCCATTGATGATTCGCCGGCGGCGGGTTGGAGTAATCCGGCTTTGTTCGCAAATGTGAGTGATAAGTCCTTAGGGACTCGATTTTATGACCTATAATTCCGGCAGCCTTTATTTGGGTGCGCAATACGTCCAAGCCTTTGGCGAGCGCCACACTGCCGCTGCCGGACTAAGCATATTGAACTACGGTAAAATGGATGAGACCGACGAAACAGGACAACGCATCGGCAGTTTTTCGCCTAAGGATATGATGCTCTCTTTGGCTTATAGTTATCTGCTTTCGGAGCGATGGACGGGCGGCGCGTCCCTACATTTCATCAATCGCAACTATGCCGGCTACACCAGCTTCGCAATGGGCGTCGATTTGGGCTTGAATTATTTTAATGAGGAGACGGATTTTTCTTTTTCCATCGCGCTACGTAACGTCGGAATGGAGATAAAAATCGTTTTATGAGACCAGTCGCGACAAACTACCTTTTGATATGCAGCTTGGTTTGACAAAAGGACTCGCCCACTTTCCCGCACGTCTCAACTTTACGCTCACAGATTTGACCCATTGGAAGTCGTCAGATTTCTACTTGCCCCCGGGTAAAACCAGTTTGAGCGCTACTCAGAAACTCTTGAATCACGTAGTCGTCGGCGTGGACATCTTGCCGACCGACAATACCTATATCGCGCTGGGTTACAACTTCCGCCGCGGCTACGAACTCAAAGTGGGCGACGCGCAGAAACTTGCTGGCTTCACGCTCGGAGCCGGTTTGCAACTCAAGCGCTTCAAGTTCGGCGCCTCCTACGCAAAAATATCGTGTCGGCGCAGGAAGTTTGCTTTTTAATCTCGCTTATACGCTCTAAATACAATGGAAAAATTTCTTAGCACAAATAGAAAACGCCTTATCGCAGCAGGCATACCCCACACGCCCCGCCGGACTTTACGAACCCATTGCCTACGCCCTTTCGGGAGGGGCAAACGCGTGCGCCCGCACCTGACTTTGCTGGCCTGTTCGCTTTATTCTGACGACCCCGAGAAGGCTTTGCCCGCTGCGTTGAGCGTAGAAATCTATCATAATCATACGTTGCTCCACGACGACCTTATGGATGGGGCCGACTTGCGTCGGGGACGTCCTACCGTATTCCGAGAATGGGATGCGAATACCGCGATTCTCTCCGGTGATACGATGCTTATTTTGGCCTTTAATCACCTCTTGGAAGGCAGCTATCCCAATGCGGCCCAACTCCTTCAACTCTTGGTCCGGACAGCGCGCGAAGTTTGTGAAGGACAACAATATGATATGAACTTTGAGCAACGCAACGACGTCACCGAAGCGGAGTATATCGAAATGATTCGTTTGAAAACGTCCGTCCTCCTCGCTTGTGCGCTCAAGATGGGTGCACTCGTGGCCGGCGCACCCGCGGATCAGGCCGATTTGCTCTATCGTTTTGGCGAGCAGATCGGATTAGCGTTTCAGTTGCAAGACGATTATTTAGACTGCTACGGAGATCCGGCCGTTTTCGGCAAGCAGATCGGCGGCGACATCGCATCAGCGAAGAAAACCTATCTGCTTATCAACGCTTTAGAGTCCGCCGACGAAAAGCAGCGTGCCGACTTGAACCGCCTTTTGACCGACGAAGCGATGCCGCGTGCTGAGAAATTAGCCGCCGTCATACAGATATATAATGCCTTAGACATACCTGCTCGCTGCCAAGCCCGCATTTCAGCCTATTACGAAGCGGCGCGCGAAGTCTTCAATCAGCTGAACGTAGACCCCGAGCGCAAACAGCCGCTATGGGACTTTGCAGAGAAGATGCTGCATCGCAATAAATAACTTCTACCGTCACTCCGACGAAGCCCAAGCACGCTATGTTTATAGACACCCACGCACATCTTTATGGTGAGGAGTTTGATGCCGATCGCGACGACGTGATCCGGCGCGCTCTGGCCGCAGGTGCGGAGCAGATCATCCTGCCCAATGTAGACGAAGCCTCGATCGAGCCGATGCAGCGCCTTTGCGATGCCTACCCCGACCTGTGTTTGCCTACGATGGGCTTGCAGCCGGAAGAGTTGCCCGCAGATCCTCGCCCCTTGCTCGACAAAATGGAGCAACTCTTAGCCACGGGCCGTTATGCAGCTGTGGGCGAAGTCGGCGTAGATCTGTATTGGGACGCTAGTCGGCGCGAAGAGCAATTGGCCGTCTTCGATAGAGAAATCCGTTGGGCCGTTCGCTTCGACCTGCCACTGCTGATTCACGCCCGCGCGGCTCATCGCGAGATTGTAGATGCCCTGACGCCCTATGCCAAGTCTCTCTGCGGCGGCATCTTCCATTGCTTTGCCGGAACGGCCGATGAGGCTTGCGAACTCCTTGGCTTTTCTCGCTTCTATTTGGGTATAGGCGGTATCGTCACGTTCAAGAAATCTACGCTCCCCGATGTGCTTCGCGCTGCTGTGCCCTTAGATCGCATCGTCGTAGAAACCGATGCACCCTATATGGCTCCCGTTCCGCAACGCGGCAAACGCAACGAGAGTGCCTTTATCCCCTATATCATCGACAAACTGGCTGAAGTTTACGATACTACGCCCGAGCGCGTGGCCGCTATCACCACCGATAATGCCCGCCGCCTCTTTCGCTTAGCCTCGCCGGCTTGATCCTGCTGCGCTGAGCGCTTATTTCATCGTCGCCCTTGCTCATAAAGTGCAGTTTTTGTAGGCCGCTTTTTATCTTTAGGGCGAAAAATAAAGTTGGCCGGCCGTCCTTTGACGATACCAATGCTTAATGAGCAGCGATAAAAAGCTTATAAATTTGTTGCTTAATCCCTATTTTCAGACCGATCCGCATCGGTCTTTTTGTATCCCATTGCACTGCTCATCGTTTGCTGCCGGCAAACCATCGTTTGGTGGGAGCAAACTATCGTTTGGCGGCAGCAAACCATTGTTTGGTGGCAGCAAACGAAGGTTATGCCGCGCTCGCGTTCGCTTCAGTGCAGCATTGGGCGGCGCAAACTACTGCTTTTTCGATGCCACATCGCGGCGTAAGTCTTAAAATAAGCCATAGAAAGGCTAATAGTTACGTATTTCTCACCTTATCAATGGAACTGCGGGGTGCGCTTTGGGCCGTTCGTCTTCCCAAAAGCCTACTCCTCTTTGCCAATTCAAGTTTCGCTAACCTCACTTTTAGCCACTTTGTCGGATAGTGCGGATGGCCCGTTTTATAGTCCGTTTTTAGTGTCACATTTTTTTACATTTTACACGCTGTAATTTGCTGCCATTTTTTTCTGTAAGTCGACCTTTTTCGTGCCGATATGCGAGAAATGTAGCTGAAAAAGCCCTAACAAACCCGCTTGAAATTTTTGTCGAATGAAAATAAAAATCCCAACTTGCAGCTGTAAAACACGCAAGTCTGTTGCCGCCATGAGGCGTCGCAGCCTACTGAAAGCCGATGAGAAACGGCCTAAAAGTAGCTTGATATGGAATCAACTTATAAACCTATTAACCATCTTTTGCGAGGCTTAGCATCAGAAGAGAGGAGATGCGACTTCGCAAATCGACATTTAACGCACTTATTTACTATGGTATCAAAACTCATTACTATTCGACGGAGCGTCATTTTGTGTACGCTTCTTATTTTGACTGGTCTGCAGTCGCTCAAAGCGCAAACTGAAAAAAACACTACGGGCTGTTTATTGCCGGCAAAGAGGTTACTGACAAGGACGATTTCAGCGATTTGCGCCCCGAAGGTTGGGTGAGCGGAACGATTAGTTACGACCCCGGCGCTCGCAAGCTGACGCTTGACAACGCCGTATTTAACGTGCCTGGCAACGAAGTGGCTTTCCGATTTGCCGAATCGACCGATGCGGTCAACGTAGAGGTATATGGTTCGCATACGGTCATAACATCAAATGGCGCAACCTTAACATCGGCCGCTCCCTTTAACGATCTTCGGCGAAGGAGCGCTCACCTTCATTAGTGAAAAACGACGCTGCTATCATGATGGAAAAACGCTTCGCAACTCACGATTAAAGATGCTTGCCGCCTCGATTTGCGCGGAAAGACTTACGGCATCGGAGGTGCAGCTGATAAGTCGTCGTCTTTGATGATCGAAGATGCGACTGTGAAAGCGCAGGGCGCAACGGCCTCTATCGGACGCTTGGCTGAGTTTGCAATGGATCTATGCCACTTCGCAGAGCCCGAAGGCATCGAATTTAAGGATGGCAACGTGATGCAGGGGCGATCAGATCTGCACCGCACAGATCAAGATCGAGCCGGACGAAGAACGCCTCGGTATCAATATTTGCGACAAGCCGTTGACGTCAGAAGACGATTTTAGTGACATTAAGCGCGACGAAATCACTAGCGGAAAGGTAAGTTATGATCCCGAAACGCGTACTTTGACGCTGGAAGAGGCGGTGATTCAGATGACAGGCCCGCTGGAGAATGCCATAGACTTTGACGAGACTTCAGAACCCTATACTTTGGTGCTCAAAGGTGCGAACAACGAAATTTCTTCCGGACGCAGCGTGGCCCTAAGTTCAGGTTCACCGCTTACGATCAAAGGCGAGGGCGCTGCTGTATTTACCGGCGAGGAAAATTGCGGTATCTACATTTATAATCGTAGTAAACTGACCCTCGCAGACGGATGCACTGTGACTTCTAATGGGAAGTGGGCCGTCAGCGGCAACTCCTACAACTTGCAGGAAGCGTTGCTGATCGACAATGCTACGCTCAAAGCGAAGAGTACGTCGAACGATGGCGGCGGCGTGATTGGCTTTAAGGAGATTATGCTCAAAGATTGTGAGATCTTAAAAGCCTACCGGTGCGAAAAATAGCTAAACTTACCGATGACGAAGGTTTGACCTACATGGGCATTGCATTGGACGGAAAAAGCCGTAAAGGGCGAGGTTGTGATTGCGCCGCGCAGTGTTGGCGTCGCTCAAGTGGAAACTTCGCCGCGCGCAACGACAACTATTTACACGCTAAGCGGCTTGCGGATCAACGAAAGTTTGGACCGCTTGCCTAAAGGGCTGTATATCGTCAACGGGCAAAAGGTTGTCAAATACTAAAAAATCGATTTTAATCATTCTATCCCGGCAGAAATCCTCTCCTTCTGTCGGGATTTCTTTTGCGCATTTGCGGACGAGGGCGTCAAAAATCAGATGCCGGCGCTGCTTGGTTTGTTGTTGTAGATGTAAAATGGCATCTAAAGCGCTCAATATAAGAAAAAAGAAATATAGGTTGCGTTTTTTTTGCTAAATATACGGTTGTTGAGAGTAAATTACTATATTTGCGCATCATTAATCCTAATATGAAGACTGTAAAACCTATGAAAAATCCGTCTTATATCCCTTTTTGCTGATTTTTTTCGGCCTGCTTTTAGTAGCGCCTTTGCCGATATTGTCGTCGGCAGAGTCGTAGATGCGCAAACGAAAGCCCCACTTCCTGATGCGCAAATCGAAGTTCAGCAATACTTTATGGGAGCTTTAATCTCCTCTTCCTACACTACGGACAGCCTGGGTGTATTTGAGCTGCAGGCATTCTCACGTCAGTGCGTGCTGAGCGTAGAATATTTGGGCTATTATAGAGTTAGGCGCAACTTTCTCGCAAGCGAGGGCGAGGATACCATACGCTTGGGCGACATAGCCTTGAAGCCGTCGGATGCATATTTGAAGATGGCGACCGTAACCGGGAAAATGCGCCGCTTTGTCGTGCATGGAGATACCGTACTCTTTAACCCGCGCGCTTTTAAGTTGGACGAAGGCGCACGGCTTGAGGAATTGCTGAAACAACTTCCAGGTGTGACGTCCAAAGATGGTAAACTTTATTGGATGAACAAGCCATTGCGCATCGTGATGAATGGGAGCGAAATTTTTTTCCAATGGGGAGGCGTTGATGGGGCGCTTGCCTGTGGAAGCCGTAGATCAGATTAAAAGCTTACAACAAGCAGTCTGAATTTGCCCGACACACGGGCCGCGACGACGGGAAAGAGGATCGGGTCCTCGATATTACGATTAAGAAAGGCTGGCTCGATAAATGGTACGGCACGCTCGAGGCTTCGTGGCAGACGCTCAAACGCTACGCGCTCAAAGTCGATGCAATGCGGCTCAGTAAGCAAGATCCCTTGTTAGCATATGCCAATATTAACGATAAAAAAATTCTTATTGTTCGCGCATAGATTTCGATGATAGTTACAACAACTCCATAGATAATTTCGGCCGCGAAAAAGGCCGCCGCTTTCGGCTACAAACATAGTTGGCAACAAGCCCATAAACCGGAAGGACAAGTTGATAACTTTTTGCAGTAACCGGCAATTTAGGCCGCGAACATGGCTATGGGACGGACTATTCGACGCAAGAAAAATTTCCTCAGCTCCGGTGCGCATTCGTTTGGAGCGGGAGAGGAATCGCGCTATAAGCGAATGCTGCGGCCGCAACTTAATTTTTCGCTCTTTGCAAACATAGATTCGCTCACGACACTCAATATGACTGCCGATGTAGGCTTTAATCGCACGCAGTCGAGTCGCATTAACCGCAACATTACCACAGATATTGACCCCTACGGCTTTAGTCGGCAGCCGATAGATCGAATTTTCGATGCTTTGCCCGGAGATACGCTGCTTCGCCACACGATTGCCACGCAGCGGGCCGCTACTTCCGCTCTTTCCGAAGCGTTTACAACCAACGTTTTTCGCATATCTGAATCACGTCTTCCCGGATAAGAGCGAATTAGCCTTGCACGCCGAGGCGAATTATAGCCATACGCGCAATGATCTCAATACGCTGCGCCGCTTGCGCTACTTCCGCACGGCCGGCAGCAACGCCTATGAGAATCAGTATTTACGCTCGCCCGAGCGGAGTTTGAAAACGTCTGCGACGCTCTATTATAATAAATGGTTGAGCAAGCAAGCGTTATTTACCTTCGAATATGGCTTTGAGTATAAGCGAGGTCTGCGTCGGCGCGACTTATTTCGACTTGATCGCCTGCCGGAATATGCCAACCCCGACGCCGTACAAATCGATTACCACGCCCCTGAAGAGCAGCGACTCCTATCTGTGTTGGATCCGATCAGTAGCTATCGCCACCATTTCCGCGAAACGAACAACTCAGCCGAAGCTTCCATCCTCTTGAGGTGGGGAAAGTTCAGCTTTAAGCCCGAACTGGGTTGGGAATATGCGAATGAGCGCATCGAATATCGCCAAGGCAGCATCGATACTATGGCTGTGCGCCACCAGCATCTGTTTTTTTCCTCATCTGAAAGTCGAGTATAAATTCTCGCCGACTTCAATTCTTGAGGCTAACTATGGTTGTATGACCACTCCGCCCGAATTGATCAATACAATAGCTTATGTAGACAAGAGCGATCCGCTCTTTATACGCCGCGGTAACCCATTTTTGCTCAACACACACGAGCATAAAGCAGAGCTGGCTTATTATGGCAATTTTACGAACCACGAGCAGAGCATCATGTTTTCTTTGCAGTATAATAAGTATAAGAATCCGGTGCAGACGACTTTCTTCTACGACCCCGCAACGGGCGTTATGCAGACGAGCTTCGCCAATGTGCGTGGTGGCTATGATTTTATACTGCGAACCAATTACTCGCGCGCACTGAACGACCAACTGACGCTTGCCAATTACTTAAATATTTATTCCTTACGCAGTTATGCCTATCTTACCGGTACGAATCCGAGCCTGCCGCTCCTGCTCAACAAGCGCCATCAATGGATTTGGAGCGATAGAATCGACCTCGAATACCAGCAAGACGCTTGGGATATTAAAGGACACGCACTCTTTTCCTACTCCCGCAATATAGATGATCAGAGCATCAGCGCCTATCCTCATTACCTCTTCTATAAATATGGCGTCACTGCAAAATATCGTTTGCGGGCTTGGACTTTCTATACGCAGCTCAACGTGATCAATCGCCATGGTTATAATCTCAGTGCGAACAGACGCCATATGTTTATCTGGGGCGCAGGTGCGACTCTGAAAACCTTGAAAGGAAGAGGTTGGATACGGCTTGATGTAGACGACATCTTGAATCAACAAACGTATTACGAAACTTCGCTCAACGCCTATCAACGTACAGAGCAGTGGCACAACGGAATGCATCACTATGTGCGACTTTCGTTTAGCTATGACTTTGACCCCAAAGGCCAAAAGTAGGCTGCCGATTTCGCGGCATCCGCTTGTGCGCGCTTTGTGTTGAATATCTGTTTATAAAAAGCCCGATTATCTGCCGATAGTCGGGCTTTATTGTGGCCTTGCATCAAGTTGCCCCTGCTTCGTCTTATGATTCTCCGGAGATGATTGTATACGAAGATCCTACCGTCCGCAGCGCTTACGGCAGGTCTGCATCGACGCGAAACAAACGCTTTACTTCTCATAACGAGCGTTGATCGCTGTTAGTCGTTTGCTCCTTTTCCGTTACATCTCCGCTTGTCGTTGTTCGCTAAAAATATTGATTCTTAGTGTTTCTACTCTTCTACTGATTTCTATGGCGCATACTTTTTTATTGTTTGGCGGCAGCAAACTATCGTATGCTGGTACCAAACTATCGTTTGCCGCCACCAAACAATGGTTTGCTGCCGGCAAACCATCGACTAATGCGTGTTGCGCAAACAAAGGCGAGGAGAGAATAAGGGAAAAATGAGCATCGGCTATGAAGATTCAAGCTCAGGTCGTCAACGAAAAGCGGCAGTTTGAGGCGCTATCCGGTTTTCAGCTTTCGACCATCCGGCAAAAAGCAAGATGAGAAGGGACGGCGGTGAGCGATACGGGCCGCTGTGCAATAAAAATAACGGCAACAGATCTTGAAAGACTGTTGCCGTTAGTGTATAGGTCTGGTCTGCTGACTCGCAAATAAGGCGGCAGCAAGCCGAGTTGAGGCTTAGTTGATGTCGGGCAAAGTGTTGTAGTCGCGACTATAGCGCAGCATCTGATCGTCGTAAGACTCCGTGTAAGAGATCTTGACGTCCGTCACGCGTCCTTGCGCATCTTTCACGGCCGTATAAACCGGATTGATGAAACCTTTGTAAGGAGCGATGTTCAATTTCGCATAGCGTGCCAGAATTTCTTTGTGCAACTGCGGGTCAACTTTGACACCATAATCCTCAACCAAGCGGCGCGCGCCGGCAAAGTCGCCTTCACTCTTCACGCGCTGAATCTCAGCAAGCAGTTTTCCGAAGAGTTCGCGCAAAGCCGGATAGTCGTTGATCTTCACGTAAGTCTTACCGCCTTTTTTTCACGAGTTCGACCACTTTATTCGCCTTACCCTTCTCGTAAGCCCAGTGAGCGATGAGCGCGCGGTTGCGCATGTGCGCTTCTTCCAAGTTGTTGCCCGGCTGAATGCGGACCAACTGCGTCATAAGTCCGTTCATCATATACGTATAATACTGCGCCTTGTAAGCATCTGCGTCGGGCGTGAGTCCCAGCTCGACCAGTTTGGCGTCAGCTAAGTAGTAGAGACCGAAAAGATCGGCGCGTGCTTCTTCAATCGGCGATGCGTAGACCTTCAAAGAGTCGGGATTTGTGCCGTCGAGCAACTTTCCGCTGCCGTGACCCAGACATTCGTGAAGGTCCGTATGAAGATCTTCGTCGTTGTCGCCATATTTGTTGATCAAATCCTGCGTGGCCTTGTCGATAACAAACTCCGTTTGGAAGCCATTACCGTGAGCGGCCTTGTTGTATGCGTCGGTAAGATTTCCGATCGTGACGCTCTTAGAGCCAACCTCTTTGCGAACCCAGTCAGAGTTGGGCAGGTTGATGCCGATTGCCGTCGAAGGATACAAATCGCCGCCCAAAAATGGCTGCCGTAATAACCTTTGCCGTAATACCTTTGACCTTTTCTTTCTTGAAACGCGGATCTACGGGCGAATGATCCTCAAACCATTGCGCGTTTTTACTGAGTTTCTCCGTGCGCTTTGTAGCTGCGATGTTCTTAAAGTTGACAATAGCCTCCCAAGATGCCTTCAAGCCGAGCGGGTCTCCGTACGTCTCCGTGAAACCATTGACAAAGTCGACCAAATCCTCGGTAGCGTGAACCCAAAGCGTAGAGTATTCGTCGAAAGTGCGGAGGTCGCCCGTGCGATAAAAACTCGATGAGCTTGTCGATTACGGCCTGCTGCGCCGGTGTGTCGCAATAGGGGCGCGCTTGCTGGAGATTGTAGATGATTTTTCGTGATCGCACTGCCGTAAAGTCCGTGTTCGCGCCATACGAGTTCGGTTAAGCGGCCGTCTTTTTTTGACCAAACGGCTGTTTAAACCCGTCATGATGGGGAAAGGATCATTAGGCGCTTTGCGCTGTTCGTAAAAGAGTTCCGCCTCAGCTTGCGTTACGCCCTCGCCATAATAGTTGCCGGCCGACGTAAGTATGAGGTCCCTGCCCGTCAGCTTGGTTGGTGCGCATCTTCATGATGTTCGGGTCGAACATAATGGGGAAGATCTCATCGCAGAGCGCGTCGACCGTTTGCCCTTGTCGGAGCGGAAGCTTGCTTGCTGCTACTTCGTGGAGCGTCTTGCGGAAAAAGTCTTGCGAGAATGCGGGCTGAAACTTTTCATTGCCGTAGTGGTGGTGTATGCCACTGCTGAACCAAACGCGCTTCAAGTAGTCGTGGAGCGCCAGGAAGTCCTTCGACTTGCGGTTGCCTTTATAATCCGTGAAAACCGTCTCCAGCATACGGCGAATGCGGAGGTTGTAGCGCCCATTCTGATCGAAGAGAATGTCGCGCCCTTGCAAGGCGGCCTCTGATAGATAGTAGATGAGCGTCTTCTGACGGAGCGTAAGCTGTTCAAAGCCTTCGACTTTGTAGCGAAGCATTTGAATGTCTGCAAACTTCTCGTCAGTGTACTTAAACTTGTCGGACTGGGCCGAGGCGATTGTAGAAAGCGCAAAAAAACATAATCAGTAAGTGTTTCATATTATTGTTTTGATGAGGAAACTTGATCCCCTCGGGTTTATTCTCTTGTGTTTGGTGGGTGAAGGAAGGAGCGCGTAGAACAGAAATGGCTCGAAGCGTAGCTGCAGGCCGCCTTAGTTGTCGCGCCAGAAGCCTGGCATAAAACGGCAGCAGGATAGAGTAGATCTCCAAACGGCCGGCCAACATTAAAAATGAGTCTATCCAAAAGCACAGCATCAGGAAATACGTCCCACGAATCCAGCGGCCCGACGACGTAACCATAGCCCGGCCCGACGCTGCTCAAACACGTGATGCAGCAAGATACGGAGTCGAGCATCGTAAGTCCCATCGCCATCATTGCTGTTGTGCCTAAAGCCGTCAGAATAATGTAGAGCGCGATGAAAACAAAAAAATGTTTCTCACGACGCTGTTGCTTATCAGTGTGCCGCTAATGCGGATGGGAAAGACGGCATGCGGGTGCAACATGCGCTTAAACTCGCGTACGATTACTTTATATATGGTCAGGATGCGGATACATTTGATACCCCCGACGTACCGCCGGCGCAGCCGCCGACTATCGTGATAAAGGCGACGAAAACCCACGTGGAAGGGTCCCAATTCATAAAGTTTTCTGTCGTAAAGCCTGTGGTCGATTGTATAGATATGGTGTGGAAAAAAACGAGACGGGCAGCATCGGCCAGCGTGCGGTGATCGCGAAAGTAAAGCACCAGCATCCCGATGAGGGCAATGGTAAGAACAATGCCAAGAAATACGCGCAGTTCGTCGTCTTTCCACATATCTTTCCAATGCTTTTTGAAAAAGCCGAGGTATAAAACGGTAAAGTTGAGGCTGGCTAAGACCATAAAGACCATCAGAATGTTTTCGATGCGCGCCGAATGGAAAAAAAGGCAATGCTATCCTGGTGCGTTGAGAAACCGCCCGTAGCCATCGTAGAGATTCCGTGGTTGATAGCATCGAAAGTATCCATTCCGCCGAGATATAAAGCAAGGATACAAGCCAGCGTAAGGAATACATAAAGGCCGCCAATCCAGCGCGCCGTGGAGCGAACGCGTGGGTGCAGTTTGCCGATCTTAAGGCCGGTAGATTCTGCTGTGAACATCTTCTGTTCGCTTGCGTCGGCGTTGGGCATAATTGCGATTGTGAAGAAGACAATTCCCACACCGCCTACCCAATGGGTGAGGCTGCGCCAAAATAAAATAGAGTGGGGCAGTGCATCTATGCCGTTGAGTGCCGTCGCGCCGGTTGTTGTAAAACCGGACATCGTCTCAAAGAAGGCTACGGATGGCCGCGTGACGACACCGCTTAGGAGGAAGGGCAGCATTCCAATAATGGAGAAGAGCAGCCACGTAGTAGATACAATTAAAAAGGCATCGCGGCGGCCCATCCCTTGGTTCTTTGAGCGTCCTAAAAAAATGGAAGAGCAAGCCGAGCGAGATGCAGATAAACGTGGGAATGCCAAAGTCAACCAGTGTGTTTTCATCATAGATAAAGCCTACGCCGCAGCAGGCGGCCAGCATTATCGCCTCAAGAAAAAGCAATTGTCCGAGAACAAAAAGTATAACTTTATAATTCAGCATACACGTATTTTCTGCAAAAAAATACGCCAAACAACGCGAAAGGCAAAGCGTTTCTATAGGCATTTTGCTTGGCGTGTAGGGGCACAGCTCTTGCTGGGAAATGTTACATAATGATGCTTTTTAAGCGGAAAACTTGCGGAGACCGTAAAAACTCCCTAACTTCGCCGACCTTATTCCTTTTTACACAGAAAAGATGCAAAAGTTTGAGAGTGAAATAAAGCAACTAAGTGCTCCGCAAGTGCGCGTTTATGAGAAATTTAGCGATTTGCGTAATTTGCAAGCGCTGCGCGAACGACTGAATGACCCGCTTGTGCAAGAGAAGATGCAAGCGGCCTTGTCCGACGAGCAAGTGGTCGAAGCTAAAAAGCAACTGGAGACGCTTACTTTCGATGCTGACAACGTGACGATTCAATCGCCCGTGGGGCAAGTCACGCTTACGGTCGTTGAGCGCGAGGAGCCGAAGTTGATCAAGTTTGAAAGTACAGGCAGTCCTGTGCCCTTGAACCTTTGGATTCAGATTATGCCCTCGGGAGAAGGCTCAAAGCTGAAGGTGACGATAGGCGCAGAGGTCAATATGTTTATGCGTGCGATGGTGGCTAAGCCTTTGAAGAAAGCGGCTGACGGACTGGCCAATATGCTGTCTGCCGTTGCTATCGACTAATTCCTTTCCCTTCTTTATGCTTTTTAAGCAGTCAGACGGCAATAAGTCGCTGCTCTATGCGTATATATAGCGTATGAAGCGCTTGTTTTGCTTGTTATTTGTAAGTTTGTTTCTTTCCGGCTGCTTAGAGGTGCCTCAAAGCGAGTATGCGAAAGTGCATGCTTTCTTGCGCTTATCGCCCGTTTCAGCCGTTCCCCCGCTTTTTCAGGCGCTGAATAGTCCGGGTCTTTTCTGCACGATTTCTCGTGAACCAAGTCATTACCTCGTTCGTAGCGCGGATGGCAAGGAGGCTACATTGTCGGTTACGGCTTTGGAAGCCTATAACCGGCCGGAGATGATAGCAGGTTTTATCGTAGGTACGTCTGACACGCCTGATCTAAACGGCGCTTTGCAGCCAGTGGCTTACGACTTGGTTTGCCCCAATTGCTATACGAAAGAGGACATAGAGCGTAAGCTGGTTTTTCAAGACAGACTGACGATGCTTTGCCCGCGCTGCAATAGGTCTTATAGTTTGCGCAACGGCGGCATTGTCGTGGCGGGCGAGGCGGGCTTAAAGCTGTTTAAGTATCGCATTCAAGGCTATAGTCGGGCTAGTGATGTCTTGATTATTAATAATTAGTAGGCTTAATCAAAACAAACTTGCCCAAAGTCTGCGCTATTTGAAAAATAACTTTTATCTTTGCGCTCGCAATCTGCTCAAATGGTGGAATGGTAGACACGAAGGACTTAAAATCCTTTGGCCAGAAATGGCTGTGCGGGTTCGAGTCCCGCTTTGAGCACGGAGGCAGGCGATTGCCACGGACAATGCTATAAAAGTATTGTTCGTGGCAATCTTTTTGTATACTATCTGATAGTGCTGCACGTCTTTTTCTCAAAAGCCTAAGCATAGAGGTGGTTCAATTGATTTTTTTCGATTGATGTTCAGCTGCAGAAAAGGTTTTGCAACAGTAGTACCTTAATGCTTCTTGTGGACTATTGCATTAATTTCATGGCGTGTTCGGGAGATTTTCCGAACACGCCATGAAATCTTTTAGCGTTATAGGCTGTGAGCACTCGCCCTTTAGTTATCTTGTAGATAAACTTGCTTTGTGAGGTCGACGGCTTAAGACATTGAAGCCAATAAAGACTTATCTTACGAATTCCTTGCGAGAAGAGTTGTCAGACATCCTTACGATATTAATGCCTTTTTCCGGACGAGTAATTCTTTGACCCTTTATATTGTAGCGAGCTTGTTCTGACTTACCCGTCTCAACTGCTATGTTTTGTACATTCGTGGCTGTCTTATTGAATGTCATTATTCCCTTCTTGGTCTGCAATTTCATCGTATGTCCGTCAAGTTCCACTATTTTAAAATGCAAAGAAAACTGATCACCAACAATAAGATGAAGCCTGTCGTTTCCTGTGATGAAGTAATCGAGAATTTTTTTCTTCGTCTATATCCCTAGAACTTTCATTTCCTGCAGATTCTTCAAGTTCTTTCACCTTATTAGTGAGTTTATATTCGATAAATCCTGAATAAAAGTCAACTCCTTTTTCATCTATTCTAATTTGGTCGCCTATCTTCATCTTTGTGATAGAGCCGATGTAGTCATTATAATCCCCTCCATCACCTGCAAGTTCCCATACGCCTTCCAACTGATCTTCGTTGTAAGACTGTGCGCTCATCTGTAGTGCGCAAAATAAGCACAATACTGCACCCAATAAAAATTTTTCATATGTGTGAAATTAAAAGTTTCTTGCGTTAAGAATTTTTACAGTGCAAAGATAGATAAAAAAATTATGAGTAGTCAAGTGAAAACGGGTTTAATTTATTGCTATCTATCATTTTTTTTAGGGTTTTTATCCGCATCTATGCGCTGTTTATTTTTATATAAATGCCCATTTAGGCTCTTTTATTATTCTTGTTTGAGACCTACCTCCTGCTTCAAATTGTTAAGTAGGGATGTATGTAAACTTGGTTGCAGAGAAGCTGCACGCTTGGTTTTGTTGTTAATGCGGCGCTTAGGAGTGGTCTCATTCCTCGGAGCAAAAACATAGATCTAACTATAAAGGAGAGGGGACTTTAACGTTATTGTAGTCATATGATAGGCATTTATGCAATGTCCTTGGTGTACATGAAATCTATGAAAAGACATTTTTGAAGTCAAATGCCAAGTTGCAGTAGCTTTAAAGCTTAAGTAGGAGAGCGATTGTAGTTTAGAGATAGGTTCTTGATAGCCTTTATTTGTAAAATATTTTGATACTCTTCGCAAGATCCCCTTTTGCAGGCTCTTCATCTTCCTCGGCTCGGTCTTTACAGTCCCAAATGAGCAAAAATAGAATATAATAACTTATTGTAAATCAGTGTTTCTAAGTGGATAAAATTGCCTTGTAAGAGAGAAATAGTCGTGTCATAAGACAATTTTCCTAGGTACGCAGACGACTTCAACGAGATGCGCTTCTCGTTTTTGCAAGGTGCTAAAACAACTTTTTTAGAGACCTTTTTGTTATAAATCCATAAAAATATCTTTTTAGGCATTGGCAGAACACCAACAACTTTATACTTTTGCCGGTGTTAAGATAATCAGTGCGCGCAGATTCTTAAGAGCTTGGTACAGCTCTATATTTTGAGCATATGTTCAGAATAGACAATTATGGATGCTTAAAGCTCCATGCAATATAAGGTTAGCAATCCCTTTGTACCCCCAAATTGCTATAGACCAAACTATATAAAAAGGAGAGTGTAAGCTGAAAAACTCTGAACAAAGAGTAGGCATTTGTTAACTATCAACTATATGAAAAAGATTTTATTGTTATTTGCGATGTTGCTATCTGCAGCGTTAATGCAAACACAAGCGGCGTATGCACAGAACGCTTCATTGAAGTGGAAAGTTTCAGTAGGGTTAGGCCTTTCAAGTAGCGAATCAATGAATTTCGGATTTGCAAAAAGGAGTTCAAGTAAGTTATGATGCAAACATATTCGAGTTCGGTCTCTCACTGCACCATGCTTCTTCACAGACGCTCTCCACATCAAAAACACATGGGTTAGGATTTTACACTAATGATGTGCAAGGCCCTTCAGTACAGGTATCTCAAGGAGACGATCGTAATGAACACAATTCTGCCAATACCTCATCTATCAATCTCTTTGTAGGTGTAGATCTATTTAAAGCCTTTAAAAGTACAGGGGAGGAACCGCTTAATACTCGGTGCTTTGGCGGGTATAGGGCAATATGATACGTCTTTCATAATCAACAATCCGGAAGGGATGACCATTGACGTTCGCCATGGTGGATTGTGGAGTTACGGCCTCAAGGGCTCTTACGAATATATGATCACGAAGAGAGTGGGTGCCGGATTTTCTGCCACGTACGACTTTAAACAAGATAATTTTTACGGACTCGCCAATTTGATTGTGCAGTTCTAAGCTCAAACGATTTTTTTTGAGATAGGGGAGGGATTATCGTAGTTCCTCCCCTAAATATATTGCTCTTGTTCCAAGTCTCTATTCCTTGACGCGAGGATGTGAAGTTATTCGTGAAATCCTTTTCATACCTTACTGTTCGCTATAAGTTGGCTTTCCTGCATATAAATAGACTTAAGCCTATCCCTGACTGCAGCCATTTAGAGTACCTTTATTTATATCATAAAACAACACATCCCTGAATCAGGGTACGTTTTCTTTCGGGTAGTAGATGTTAGCTTAAGTCATAAGTTCGCTTCATCAATTAAAAAAGCGGCCTATTCGTAGTAAGAAGAATAAGAGATGGGGAAGAAAAAAATACTACTGATTATCAACGTTATAAGGCGTCGTCAAACTTTCCTATAAGAAAAAGAAAAAAATTGTCTTATAAGACAATTTTTTTCGATCATAGGAGACAATTTTTCCGATCACCTATGAAAGTTTTTCCGATCACCTAAGAGAATTTTGGCACTGCCTATTTGTGCTTCGAAAGCTAAGTTTTTAGACCTATTTTTTTCAGCCTTTTCGTGCGTGTGGTGTTATGTAGTCCTCTGTTTTGGATAAGCTCATGTCTGTTTTTCTTAGGGTTGTTTCAATCAAGCTCCAAAGAGAAGATAAAGAGTACAATTGTTCTTTCCGGAAAGTTAATGTCAAGCTAAAAAGAACTGTCCTATTTTTGATAAGACAAAAGCAGTATTGTTCTCTGTAGATGCAAGGTGTTTTTCTTACCTTTGTGGCAGCTATTTGGATGAAAGCGTTCTGTGAAAAAGTGCTGGTAGCTCTGCCCTTGAAGTCTGTAAGCTTATCATAATCAATTATTATCAATAAGACAGATAATACGGCTCATTTTTTTAGGAATAGTTGACAGATTTGCAGTGTGGTTGCGGGTAAGTTACTTCTTTTTTTGCGCGATATAAAATACCATTTATCAGATTGCCAATATTCGTGGCGGTCTATATCCTGACTATCTATCATCAGAGTTCCCGTATCAGTTACCTTTGCTTTCCCGTTTGTGAAAGGGTATGCAAATTTGTATCTTGGAGGAATGACAAGGTTTCCTTTAGTGTCTGCAAACCCGATAAGACCATCTTTGCCTACAATCCTGAAAAGTCCTTCACTGGGATAGTCCGGGCCGTTATCATACTTATAGACCTCAAAGAGATATTTACCTGTCTGATCGAAACATTTAATATGCCCCGTGCTGTCTGCTACAAACCCAATGTGCGTAATTATGTCCGTATAGACTAATGGGTAGGCGCAGTCGATGATCGTATCACCTTTTGCGTTGGCGTATCCATATAGTCCATCTTTTTCTACGGCGAAGAGTCTGCTGTGTTCTCTTCCAAAACAGGAAAACAAAAGGGAGAGCACAAGAATGGTCGTAACCAGTTTGATTGAACTTCTCATTTTATATTATTTCTTTGCATACAACATCGCAGTATAGCCGTTTGCGAAGAATCCACTTTTTTCTGTCTTTTCACACAAATGCTTTTATCGCTCCATTGTACTTGTGTTCATATTGCGTTTGTTGCTGCAAAGTTACTTTTTTCATCAATATCAAGTAGGAAATAGGGGCAGTCATATAGCTGCATCGCTGCACTTCTGATATTGCCCGCTCCCTATGAAGAAAAAGTGTTGTGCTTTCTTTCGAGAAGCGTTAGCAAGGAATAAACATTAAAGAGAGGTGCACAAATGAATCATTGTGCACCTCTCTTGATTCTCATATTACGAGAAGCTAAAAGTGAAGTGTGAGGCACTAAGCCTAGATATTCTACTTACTTCCCGTTGTATATTACTTTATTTGCCTATATAAACCGGCCGAATGCTGTACATATTTCTTTTTGGGAGTTATAGCACTTTTGAGATATCCGGGATAGGCCTCACCATTCGTGTGGATATAGACTGTAAATGCTGCAGCCTGTTTGTCATTACTAGTATTGCCTGTTGAAGTCCAATAAGAACCCTGGTTGCCCATCTTATCAAACTGCCCGGTATATTCGTATGTACCTGCCATCGGGAAGAAGATACCTTTATTGAAATCAGATCTTGTAAGCTTTCGCATCTTGTCACCGATACCAACCGGTGCGGCGCTAAAGTTAGATTTTTTAATCTTGTTGCCATTTTTATCCAAAATGAAGCCTCTCTTTTCTTTTTCTACTGAAGGATCAAAGAATGCACCATAGATAATATTATGGCTATTATCTTCGTAGTAAGCAATGTATTCACCAGTGGCTTTCATCAGGCTGCTATAATCAGAAGCCGCAGGTATAGCCCATTTTCCCTTTGAAGCATAGGGTTGCAATGTCGCCAAAAATACTATCAGGTTCTATTTTGCCTTTTTATCTCTCCCTTGGCATGCCAAAAATTCTCTGCCATTTCATTATTATAATTGTGGGCATTCTTAATATCGCCCCAGCGGAAGTGGTCAAATGCGGTAGCGTTTCTATCGCCATCGGGCAAGTTAATGCGCAGATCACCTTCCTGGAGCGGGAAGGAGCATCGGGCGGTGTAGAGGTAAATCCAAGGTTGCTCGGCGAGGTGATAACCTTCTTTCCAGCCTTCTTTGTGAACGCCGGGCGTATATTGCAGATTAAATTTGCCCCAATTAATGTTATCTATTGGAACGTAGGGATTTTCTTCTTCTAAATTGATTTTGATGGGTTGATACGCTGCTGCCTCAATGTTTATTCCTTTCTCCAAGATGTAAGTGTAGGTCTTGTTGTCAGTCGTAGTGGCTATAAACTTGGCCCTGAATGCCGTATCCGGGAGTATAGCTACAAAAAAAGAGTCGGCTAGCGTATCTGTCTTGATGGTAATAGCGCCCATCGTGCGCTCTTTGAATTCGCCTTTAATGGCATCAAACTTTGCCTCTTCAACCACATCTTCGAGTCTCAACTGCTTGATCTTCTTGAGATCCGCATTCTTGTGTCTAAACTTCAGGCGCAAAATGGTATAGAGCTTGTGCATCTGCACATTGCCTGAGGCACTCTTGCCATCAGCTGAGGCTTTAACTTTAGTTTTCCCGTAGCTGTAATCGAAAAACCGAAGGGTTTCAATCGTGCCATCTTGATCTTTCTCTATGACTTGTCCTCTCTCTGATGCAGAACTCCGCTGCATACTAATATGCACGGTCTTCTGATCTTGACCATAACTAAGCTTAAAAGGATAAAAGGACCCTATGAAGTCGTTATCATCACAAGCGATCTCTCCCTTGAGTTCGGACGTCTTACCACCACCAAACGCCCTAAAAGCCTCTACGCCGTCGTAGTTTGTAATGTTGCAAGCAAGGAAGATGTCGCCATCTTTCCATTGATTGCCGTCTGTGATGCTCACTTGGGAGCGACGCTCAACATTGTCTCCAAAAGACAGACTCAATGTGCGTTTGGCTTTCTTGTTTGGTTGTGTTAGCTCATTATTCTCGCTTAGATCGTTGGTGCAGGATGCTAAGCTCACAGCAAGAACTCCAATAAGCAGGCTGTAAAATTTCTTGTATGTCATATCTACTTCTGTTTTTTTCTTCCCTTTTCGTTAGTCCTCTTCCTCCTCGATAGGGGGCCATATCAGGGAAAAATTATGAAACGAATTAGTCTTTGTCGTTGGTGGAGCCCCAAATGTTATCTCCGGCTTCTTCTCGTGGTCCTCGTTAGAGGCACCAATACTCCCTGCTAATATAGCAGTAGTTACAGCTACGCATACGCTACTTGGCTTGATATACGTCTTTTTCATCTTACTCTTTATTTTGTAGTCTTAATTTGTTTTGTGTCATATACATCTATGTGGTGTAAAAGTGGCGCAAAATTAACTGTTTTTGTAGAAAAGACAATTCAAGCCGATGTTAAAGTCTGTTTTATTGTCCTTTTTGCTTACAGGTTTCTTCGCTAGTTTTTATCCTTGACCTGAGCTGACATGTTAGTTCAGACTATCTTCATAACGTATGGCTTTTCCGGCAAAAAGAAGTAGATATATCGTTAGCCGCCCATCGTTTGAGAGAAATGGTAATGTCTGAAAAAGTGTGTAAGATTCTCCTCGTCCTTTTTCTCCTGCTTGGGTTCCCCAAGCAGGAGGGAAATTTGTAATGTTGATATTTCTTTGCCATTTTACCTGATTTTCCACTCCCCAAAATACGGTAGCCGTCTTGCATACGTCCCTTCTGTTTTCTCCTTGGCAACAGATCCCAATAGATAAACCACAGAGGCGGGAGAAGGCATCGCCCCACGCATAAAGCAAGGTGCGCTTATAACTTCTATTCAGTCGTTCCACCCAGTTAGTAGAGTAAATCATTCGGCGCACACTTTCAGAGAACCTCAAATAGGTAAAATAGGCCGCGTTGCGCTCATTGCCCAAACGGGCAAGGCTCGGGTACTTTTTGCCCCAACGCTGCGCAAAGATACGCAAATTCTCATAGGCCACAAGAGGCGTCACTTCGGTATGCTCCACGGGAAAGAGTGCTTTGAGTTCCTCACCGACCTCGGCTTTGTCTTTCGAGGAAACGGTGTTCAACACTTTCCGTTTGAAATGCACGATGCAAAGTTGGTGCAGTGCCGTGGGGAAAGCCGAACATACCGCATTTTCGATGCCGCTCAAAGCATCGGACACAATCAAAGTCGATTTGTTTCACACCGCGTTCCTTGAGGGATTGTAGCTCCATTTCCCAAAGCAATCGCGCCTTCTGTGGGGTGATTTACCACCGTGAGTACCTCGCGACTGCCGTCGGGCAGTAGGCCCAACATCGTGTAGTAAGCCTCCTTCGAGACGCTCCCCTCACGACGCGTGGAACAGAACGTGGCATCGATGTAGACGGCCAAATAGTGAGGAGAAAGTCGGCGGGAAAGCCACTCTTGGATCTCCTCATAACAAGCCCCGGACAGATGACTCACCTGCTGTTTGCTATAAAGGTGACCGTATATGCGACGCCCCACCGCGGCGATGTCTTCACAGGAAAGTCCACGGGAATACAACTCGTAAAAAAAGCTGCGTGCGCTCACGCTCCTGAGAGGATAAAATTCCAAGAATCATTGGTTGAAAAGCATTGGAGCGCGTACGAGGGATGCGAAGTTGGAAACTCAACCATGGCCCCGCCAACGACGGGGACGGAAACCATTGGCTTGTTCACCCGCATGTTCCGCGAGAAAGAGGGCGCGCTCCTGCTTGCAAAAACTATCCAAAAAGCACGCGAACCAACTCATTAAAACCTGCCTCACTTGAGGCCATTTCGGAAATTAATTCCGATCTTTGTTCTCTTGTAAGCTTCATTGTTCTTTCTTTTGATTTTTTTAATTCACTACAAATATAAGAACTTTGGAGCTTACACACTTTTTATAGGACAGCATCAGAGAAATCGTTTATATGTATAAATTGTAAGCCTATATCTTTAAATATGATGTAGAACTTCTTTGGATTGATGAAAAAAACGAACTCCTATACGTGAACGACTTTGACTCTGTTGATAGCTTTTGAAACGGAGCTTAGAAAATATATACTGTGGTACAATAAGAAAAGAATCAAACTAAGATTAAAAGGAATGAGCCCGGCACAATACCGAGCTCAATACTATAGAGAATTTAATAATTAACGTCTAATTTAACGTCCAACTTTGCGGGGGGCACTTCAAAAACTGATACACCCTTATTCGTTAAAGCATAAGCGAACATTCTATCGGTTATTGCCGAATAGAAGTTGGATCTTATTTCAATAGCATCTTTTTGACGATTGTCTTATTACCACTCGTGTATTTGATGATATAGAAGCCGCTTTGGATATCGTGGTTAGGTATTTCCCTTCCGTTGGCATCATAGATGCGTACCTTACCTTCGAAGCCTTCAATGTTGAGATGCCCGTTGGAGAATGTAAACTCAGGAGCAAGGAGAGCTACATCTTCAGAAATAGAAAGGGCCGGATCAACCTTTACGTGTGTTGAAGCTGCATTTTCAATTTGTCCCTTGCTGTTGATAAGGAGGGCAATGAGGTGCAGACTGTCAGCATGCTGTATGTTACCAGGAACTTCCAATTCAGCCGGATATTCTACGATCTGATCTGCCTCTACGGTAGTAGGAATACTTCCCTTTATGCCATCGAAACTGTAGTTCATACGCGCTACGTGATCCATCTTGATAGAGGCATAGCCTGGCAGATCTTCGAAGCCACCCATTTTGCCTTGTCCACCACCACTGAAGTTGTTAGCTTGGTAGTAGCCCTCGATACCATTCTCTACAAGAACGAATGAAATCTTATAGTCAACACTGGTTTGAGCGGCGAAGAAGCTTGCAGATGCGACAGCTTTGATCTTGTTCTTGCTATTGCCAACAAAGTTTGCTTTGATCTCCATACCTACACGGGGAGACTTTTTGATCGCTTTTATTGTGCGAAGCCTCTAATGATGCGAATTCCGGCTTAGCAACGATGCTGAGATCACGATTGATATAGCAAGATGGATAACCTGAGAATGAAAGTTTTGAGTATGAACTGGTCTCCAACTTATCTTGTTTATGAACAGCTATACCAATGAACGTTTCAGGATATTTCTTGGCCATTCCATTCAAGCCGACGATGCCTAAAGGACACCATCCACACCAAGTTCCCGTGCCTTCCTCTACGACAAAACGCTGTTGAGGGACAGCATCCATTACTTTTATGTTAGTGCTGGTTGTATCATTTCCGGCAAATGCATCGTTTTCTCCATCAACACTGATGAGTCTGAGCTTCACAGAATGAATACCATTCTCGCTGAATCCCGGATATTTAATTGCGAATTCTTTCTCAGCGCCAGAACCCATAGTCGTTTTGAACTCTTCCGTTTGCTCTGCGCCACCATCAACGGTATAGCCCACCAATAAAGGTTCTTGCAATACGCGGACTCATATTGATCACACCAAATCCGAACTCGCAGGGTGCGTTCTTTTTTTACAATGGCGTCGCGACTGCTATAGAGCCACAAGTCTTTAGGCATATTCTCGCCAGCGATTTTTTTGCCTGTATTGTCAGTGCTAGAGCCTTGTACGCTTTGTCTGCCGCATAGTTCTTCCAGCCGTCGCCGAGGTCTGCCCAACAGCCATTTTCAGAATACATATCTGAACGCCCCATTGATAGGTTGTCGCCCTCATAGCTATAACCGATGTAGAAGGGTTCTCCATCAATCGTATAGGTGGAACTAAGTTTCACTTCGTTCCAACCGTTGTAGAGTATTCCGGCCGTCTTTGTTACGGCATTCTCGCCGTTTAAGTCTTTCGTGATAAAGACCTTTACGTTCTTGGCCATTGCAGCCAGTCCGACCTTGACCTCTGAGATCGTCTTTCCCTCGTAGAGCTTAGCAATATCAGCAGGGATGTATATGGCGCCTTTAGCACTCTTCTTAGAGCCAAACTCGCCGGTTACTTTCCCACCGGAATATCCCCAGAAACAATACGTTGAGGCTGCTCTTGCCTCAAAGGAAATGAGGCCGAGCAACAACGCGATGAATAATATTGTTTTCTTCATGATGATTGTTATTAGTGTTTGATACTAACTTTTTTTGTGTAATCATATTTTTGACCATCTGTCGCATTTACGATATAGAGACCATGCCCCAGTTGATTGGTGCTGATGCGGCGTCCTGCCATATCATAGATACCAACAAGATGATAGCCTTGTGGCAGAATTACGCTGCCATTCACAACGCTGATCGTTTTGTTGTCGGCTGAATTTGCTTGTGAATTGATGCCGGAAGTGCCTGCTACTGCAGCTTGTGTCGAATTGTAGAGGCCGCGTTTCAAAACATTTGCTTCATAATTGCTAACGAATGAAACGATACGCATATTGGCTACGTTCCATTTGGGGTCTACGTCTACCGTGTAGTTTTTCTCAAAGTCGTAGTTAGAGATATCTAAGTTATCACCCCACGCGCTGCCGCTGAGTACAGCCCGCAAGACGCCATTCTGTGTGAAGCTTGCTTTTCCGGCTTGTTGTGTGCTCTTAATACTGTCTTCTACAAGCCAAGTAGTCAGACGCAAGTCAGTTTGCAAAGGCATCTCATTAGTGCCGGCATGACCTGTAACCTTAACATTGATCTGTTTGCCATCCGTACTAAGTTCGGGAGCGGTAGCCAACGTAATGAAAGAGTATTCGGACTTAGCGATACCTATTAGATTAGAAACAACCGTGTCGTTGGCTATGAAGTATGCCGGTCCCGGATCTTCAAGTCCGCTGATTGCAAGGCGGTCGATACAGATTGCAGGCACAAAGGTCTTCGACTCACCATAGAGCGCTTCGTAATCCTTATCTGCTGCAATGCGGAACTGATCCTGATGCGATTTGTAGTCTAAGTGGTGCTTTACGCGAATCACATTGTTACACTGGGCTAAGGCCTTGGTGTATACGCTGTCTGCAACAGTACATTCTTTGTAGCCTTCAGAGGTAAATTCCTCAAAGAGTATGTTACGCTCAACCGGTTCTGTTCCTTCCTTCATCGCGTAACCTCTGAGACTTACTGTGTTGTCGTTCATATCCGGATCCGTCGTGTCATTGACTTTCGTTACCGTAAAAGTGCCGACAAAGTTACCCTCAACCGGTACGGAAACATCCTCAAGTACGATCTTTTGTGGCACATTATTAGGAATATTGTATCCGTTGAGCGTTACTTCTTTGCTTTGTACGCCCTTGGCTGTAACCGAAAGTGAAAGAGATGTGATCGGGGTTGTACCATTATTTTTGCACATAAGCAATGTAAGACTTAGGCTTATTTTTGCTCAATATAATATCCGCCATCCTCGGGAGCTAAGCGAATCAAGGAAATGTCATTGTTGGGAACGTTTGATCCCGAAATGACGGCACGAATACAGATGTTCTTACCGATAGCAGCGGTGTTGCTGAACCAGTTGCCATCATAGCCGTACCAATTCTTTTTCGTTAGTGAGTAAGGACTCTCATCAAACAATAGGCAATCGTACATCTCATCGGCATTTAAGTATAGAATATAGCCAATGTAGAGATTCATTCCTTTTGTGATGGTCAGCGATTTGGGAAACTTCTTCTTATTCCAACCTTCCGAGTAGGACGTAGATGAACCTTGTGCCAAGGTACTTTCTCTCGGGTTCTTCAAGTCTGTACAAATGAAGTATTCTACCATACGCCCGCGTTTAGGCTTTATGGCAAACTCGATAGAATCGATCTTATTTCCTATGTACTTGTCCAATAGCTCTGCCGGGAAATAGACCGCAGCGTGATAAGTGTGTTCTCCTGTTATCTGCGCAATGAGTCCACGACTAGGCTCAATAGTGCAGTAGCCGATATGCATATTCTCACTGCCTGAAGCCGGCGCTGCCATTTCGCGCTCTGATGGGCTCAAAGGAGTAAGCCGGAACAAATTGTCGCTCTCTGTTTGAGCAAACAAGTCTCCCCAATCATGGAGAGACTTGTAAGCGATAACAGAAAAAAATAATTTTCTGATAGAATTCATATGTTACTTTACATTAAGTTTCATACTTGCAGCCTTACCATTTGCGGCTACCGTACGTACGATATACAGACCAGTCGGCATATCCAGTCTTACTTGCTTATTGCTTACGTTATTGAACGTCTTCACAAGTTTACCGTCAACTGTATATATGTTAGCGACCTTAACATCCTTACCAAAGTTCATCATGCCGTTGTTAGCATTGTAGAAGAATGTTTCGCCTGCAACGAATGCATTGTTAACGTTGTCATTAATTCCAAATCCGAGATAGAGAACCGGAACTGAGTTGTATGCGTGTGATTTAGTCGCGCTGAATGGTGATGCCTCAGCAAATTCCAACTTACGATAGATGGCGTTTGACGTGTCGTGGAAGACCTTGTACAATGCACAGAACATCAAATTAGATGGTACTGCACCTTCCTTATCAAAGACAACCATAAGGTTCTTTGTCTTGTCATACTTGAACGGAGTATCAAGGTCAAAGGCCATAATATTGTCAACGCCAGGTTCAAGTGTGAATGTGCCATCATATACAAGCGTCATTTCCTCAGGCGCCAGCCATTGAGAGTAAGCTGACGTGAATTGGTCCTTATCTGTCAGAGCAAGATAAATCTTAGCCTTGAATGGTTCTGTTCTATCTGTCAAGTTGCTATTTGAAGTGTAGAGGTAACCCAAACGAGAGATGAAGCCATCCTTATCAGCATTGATTTCAGATGCCAAATAGATAGATTGCGTTCTTTCGTAAGTGTCGCTGTTGGTGCAAGGTCCGTGCGTATCTTCGCCTTTGTCGTCACCATTTACGATATTTGTCCAAGGCGTGGTACCTTTCGGGCTTACTCTGATACGTGCAACAGTGGTTGTATCGTTGCTATGCTCTTGGTCGCCATCGAGTGCTACAACAGCAAAGAAGTTGAATACGCCATCCTTCGTGGGATTGAATGTAACGGGAACGTCAGCCATCTTACCAGCAGCCAATTCAGGAACATTCGTTGTTTCGCCAACAAGCGTCTTCGTTCCTTCATCATCGCAGTATACTTTGATGCTGTATTTCTTCTGTGTTTTAGAACCTACGTTGCGGACCTTAACCGTGCACTTGTTGTCATAACCAACAACTGCTTCTTGGATACCATCAAGTGTGAAAGCCTTCAAGTCGTTTTCTGCAACATAATCTACGTTAATACCATAGAGACGGAAGCTATTGTATTGGTTGTGCGTAGCAATAGACATGCCGAAATAATATGTACCATCTTCAGGTGCAGTAAACATATCCTCGAGTTTCTCGCGAGTATACATGTCAGGATAAGAGAAATCTTTCTCTTCACGGAGAACCGTAGCATTCGTTAGATCTTCACTATTTGTGCCCATAGTAAGTTTCAAATCGAATGGAGTAGCTCTTTGATGTGCATAGAAGTCAGTGGTAATGCGATATGTCTTACCCTTTTTCGAGTTTGAGCGGGGAGAAGTGAGGAAGCCTTCAGCCTCTTGGTAGTTGCTATAGCCAATCATACACTTCGAGTCTTCATCGTATCCACCACAATAGTAGAAGAAGATAGCGTGGTTGTTGGGGCTGTACCAGCGATTTGCATCATCTTGCGTATTGAACTTCAAGTCGATCGGCGTAGTGAGCGCACTTCCAGCCATAATTCCTTCAGACTCTGCAATGGCACCTTCACCGGCTTGGCTCTTAGCCTGAATTCTGTAAGAGTATTTTTGCTGCTCACCAAGCGTGTTGTCCTCGTAAGTTGTTGCATTAAGATCTTTAACAACCACGACATTGTCGGGCAAACGTGTCAATGTGTAGGTCAGCTCGTTTTCCTTGATATAACCATTGTTTAAACCTTTGGTCGGAGCCTTCCAGGTCAATTCAAGGCCTGTGCCTTTTCTCTTCAGTTGGATATCTTGAGCTGCTCCGGGAACGTCTACACCCATAAAGCAGCGGATACTATCAGGTACACCTTTCTCACCGGTAACGCGTGATGGAACTACATAATAGGTGTTGATTCCAGCGTGGGGGTTCGTGTCTACGAATTGCATAGCTTGGCCCATCTTGCCCGTAGCCTCTACTGTTCCAATAAGATCTGCATTTTCAGCAGAAAGTAGCGTTGAAGTCGGTGTGAGTTCGGTCGTCGCTACATTTTTGTTTCTTGCGATAAACCAATACTTCTTTGAATTCAGTAAGGTCGCTCTTGTTCCAAGCCTTAGTCGGGTTAACCCACTTAACGGTATCTACCATAGCACCATTAACATCAGCTTGTACGTCAATCTGAGATACTTGAGCTGCTGCCAAACGTGAATCTGCTATCATATAAGGAATGGTAAGACCAACAAATGAGTTGCCAAGACTAAACCATGACTTGCCCTCATAAATACCGGTTGTTGCATTTACGTTATAAAGCGTTGTTGCGCCATGGTCGCCAACCGGAATCCACCAAAAGATCACCCGTAGTAAAGTCGAAGCTCATTGTGCCAAAGTATCTTTGGATATATGTCTCTCCCCATTGGCTCTTACATTCTACCACAGAAACGATATTGAAGTCTGAGTCGAACTTAACGAGTTCTGTACCTACCACGGTTTGGTCAGAAGCACTCTTTGCTTTCGGACGAAGCATGTAACAGTTGCCATCATAGTCGAAGCAGAAGTTGTAGTATACGAGGTCTAAGTCTTGAACTTTTGTAATTTCCCCGGTAGTTTTATTGAAAGTATAGATTGTGGAGTAACCTTTTACAACTTGTTCTTCTCCATCAATGATCTTCGTCTCATAATTTTTGCCAAGGCCATACAATTCCTGAGTGTTAGGGTTGTTAGCCAAAGTATAAATGTCATATCCCCTGTACCAAGAGCTTTGTTCAGTTTTGTTAAAGGTGTAGATGGTTGTGGTATCGCCTGTAGCTACATTTAATTTTGCAAAGTACAGCGGCTCTACGCCATAAGTGTAAGACTGAGCAAAAACGGCATAACAATCTTTTCCGTCATATGCTGAGCAGTACATACCATGAGCTTGAACTTGATCACTGGGCGGTGTAAAGTTCTTTATAGTAGTATAGTCAGAAGCTTTCCCTGTAAGGAATTTCACCCATCCACGCTTTTTGTTTTGACTTACCAACTGACCAGCATACATTGTAATACCCTTCGATTTGTCATCGATCGCCTGTGGAGTCTGAAGTGGCATCTGTGGGGCAGATGCTACCATCGGTTTATCCCAGGCGGTGGGAAACTTTCTTGCATTCATCTGTCCGGATGCTGGTAAAGCGGACAGTGTTGCTAATGCAAGACTTGCTAAATAGAGGTGTTTCATATCTCTTAGGATTAAAAGTGATTAATTGTTATATTTGATGTTTCTTTTTCCAACTAAAAGAGGTAACTCATTGTTGATGTTTGCATGGGCTGACTTTAGTCTGACTTTACCTAAATGTCATTTGGATATTGTTTGCTAAACAAATGAGAGCTGAGATTTTTCTCTTTCATCATTTCGTCAGAAGCGTTACGGCGCGTGATGTAATCATGCTAAAGTCGCCCCAATATCAAATAGATATGACTCTCTGCCTTGTCTCTTCTCTGACCGGCAGAGAGTCTTAATCTTTATCGTTTCAATACAATCTTCAGCGTTTGTACGTGGCCTTTCTTATTTACTTTCAATACATATACACCGGAGGAAAGCGAAGTCAGCTGGAGACGATCCGTATGGTTCGCTGTGCTTACGAGTGCGCCGGAAGTGCTGAATAAGTCAATCTTATCACAGACTGATGAGAGGTAGAGCACGTTGCCGTTCTGATAAATGTTCAGTCCTTCTCCACCTATAGAGAGCATACCGGAAATGCTACCATCTTTATATTCCAACATCATGAAAGGAACATAGGGCGAAGGGAAGATTTCAGACTCTTTTATGTTGCTCGTTTGGCCATCATAGTGTGCCGTGCGCGGCTTGCCTACAATTTCTTTCAAGTGCCATTCCGGATGCTGATTAGGCATAAGGCGTTTTCCGCCTGCCAGCGCTTCAAACTTCATATTTAGATTGCCGCCGGTGTAGTAGAATGGCGTATCAAACTTAATCTGCAAGTCTTCGCCTTCCTTTTGACCAGAGATCGTAATGTTGCCATCGAATACCTTTGTCCAATCACCTTCTTCAAAGACGCCGATGTAATCGTTATCGTCAGAGATCAAGTCGGTGCGGTCGGTCTTCTTCATATAGATTCTTGCCGGGAACGTAAATTCGTTCTTAGCCTTACCATTATACTTCACCTGCATCGCTACGAAGCTTATGTCTTTCTTTTGGATTTCGTCCTCCATATAGAGACACTGTGCTTGTGAATAAGGCATAGAGACGAAGAAGGAGAGTACCAACCATAAGACTCATCTGTGTTGATCGTCAGCCATTTGCTTGCATCCTTAGCCGCCACTTTAACTTTGATTGATGACGCAAAAGTGTTGTCTTTCGGGTAGGTGTCGCCTTCTAAAATGACGCGTGCTGACACATTTACATCACCTTCTGTCGCCGGTATCCATTTGATAAAGCACTGTGCCCGTTGCATCGGGGAGCAACAGCTACGCCGGCAGCAGAAGCAAGTTCTTCATTCGTGTCTGCGTTGATGAGTTGAACGGTATAGTTGCTTACCGCCTTAGAACCCTCATTGCTAATGGTTGCTACGAAAACTTGCTCTACGCCGCAGTTGGCTGTAGCAGAACCGGAAAGATCCTTAAGGCTCAAATCCTTTTCGCTATATTCGCGTAATGATACATCTTTAAGATATATCCGACCGTGCATAGCATCTGAACAAGCTTGGAATGCTACGTGTCCGTTGCCGCTTGCGTCTACACTGAAGGTGTTCTTACCATAGTAGTAAGTCTCAGAAGCAGTATGGAACTCCTTTAAATCTACGATCATCGTTGTAAGACCCGCTGCGGTTGGCGTTGTGCCGTAGAAGATTTTCATCTTCTCCATAACCGGCTTGTGATCATCGGGGTTAACCCAATTGGCGGTAGAGTAAGTATAACGCAACTGATATTTTTTTCTCTTTATTGAATGAGAGTGGAGGTGATATCAACCAGTCGTCTGCATTCTTCTCGCTACGATCATAGAAAGCTGAGGACGTGGTAGGATCAAACTTCCAAGTCATACCGTCATTATTGTTGTCGAGGACTGTCCATCTGTCAACTTCGTCTTTGGTCTTCAAATCAGAGATGAAAGGAATGCTTCCCGATGAACCATAAGCTACAGTGTTGGAAGTAGCAGAGAGGCCTTTCCCTTTTTTGCTGTAGGCCGTAACAACATAGCTGTAGCCTGCGTGTACGGTTACTTGATCCTCAACGGAGCGTGTCGTCGTCTTGGTTGCAATCGTCACATTGTCCGGCATACGCACTACGTCGTAAGTGAGTGTCGCCTTGTCGTAATAGCCCTTATTAGCGCCCATAACAGGCTCACTCCAAGTAATGGTGCCTTTTTGTGTCGTTGGTAGTCAGTTGAACATTTACAGGTGCGCCCGGCACATCTTCGCCTACGAAAGCCGATGCTTCCTTATATATACCATCGCCCTTTTGGTTGTAGGGCACTACCTTATATATATAGTTGCCTTCTGCAAGACCCGTATCAGTCCAGTCCATACTCTTGCCCTTTTCAGTCGTTGATACTGTCTGAACAAGTTGGTCATTGCGGTAGATTCTGATTCCGTCAATGCTTGCAAGAGACTTATTGCTATAGTCGGTGTTCGGGGTTGTCCAAGTCAACGTAGCATTGCTTGCGCCAAGTTCTCCCGCTTTTACGGTAAGATTCCTCACATAAGAGGGGGCTTCTTCAGCTACATACTGATAAGGGATAGCCATAGAGAGCAACTGCAAGTCGCCTTCTATCTGCGTCTGCGTGATTGCCTTTCCTGTTTCAGGATTCAGCTCTATCAAATAGGCTTTGCCGTCGGCAGCTTGTGCTGTCCACCATAGGCGATGTGTCGTTTTGTCAAACTCCATCGATTGGCTATAATTGCCTATGCTGATTCCGGTGCCTTCCGCCGGACTTACATTGACCATTGTGCAAGTTTGCTTTCCGGCGTCAATGCTTTTTTTCGTCTATTCTGACAAGGGTAGACTTGCTAAAAGCCTCATCAGATATGATCGCATATAAGTAGCCATTCTCCGCAGAGAGCGTAAAAAGGGCGTCGTTGATGACCGCAACCTTATTGATGGCATAAGTTGTTCGGTTCACTTCATATAAATCAGTCGTGAAGCGATCTGTATCGTAGTGTACGCCGAAGATTCTGTCCGTCTTCGGATCATAGGTCATCTCGTCCAAGATAAGTAACGGTGCACCTTCGGGGAATACGCTCTTCCGCTCGCAAGCTCCTGTACTTGGGTCGATGACGCTAAAGGCGTAAGGCATAAGAACGTTTGCATACAATGTCGTTTCGTATGCAAGATAATCTTTTCCAACGTATGTTCCGGCAGTAAAAATTGGCGTTTTGCCGGGAATATTGCCATAGTCTTTGATTAAGGAATAGGTGCTGGGTGTGTTCGTTCGGAATGTAGTCAAACCATTCGTGCGATACTTTGTGTCGTATCGAAGGTAGCCATAAACCGCTGCCTCTCCGTCTGCCACATCGTAAATCAAAGCCTTATGCTTATAAGTGCTTGTTTGCTGGGCTTGTGCACAGTTTGGACTACCTGCGCCTAATAACATAGGCAATAGTAGTAGTAATCTTTTCATATATAGGGTATCCTTAGTTGCGTATTGCGCGGTAAATTTACGCACTTTACACAAATCAAAGCCAATTTTTTCTGAGAAAAAAATACTTTTATTCAGAAAATAACAGGCCGATAAATTTTTCAAAATTCGTCGTATATATAGCAATATGCTAATAATTCTTCGCGATTGCACATGTTGTTTGCTGTTAAAGTTGAAGTTTTATTCAATTGTCAAAAGTATGAACGTTGTTTGCTGTAACAAGTCTTAATAACTCGTCTGCACTATACTGCCTTAAGGAGATACCATTCAAGGACAAGGATAATGCTCAACGCATTCTATTGCAAGCCTGAAAGATTCTGTTCAAAGTCGTTAGCTTCGCCTTTCAGTATGAATGGAAAACTCCTACTGTTGTGGGGCTCGTTTTCTATCTTTATCAAAAACCATCTCAGTAATATCTTCTCACTTCCCATGTTATAAAGTATTGTTCCTATAGGTTGGAAATTTCGTCCCCATAGGGCGGATTTTTTTCCCTATAGGTAGGAATTTTTGTCCGCACAAGTAGGGACTTTCGTCTCCACAAGTAGAGTTACAAAATATCTGCGAGACAATATGTAGAAAGCTAGGCTTGGGCTCTATCTCCTGCCAATGCGTGTGCATTGAGTAAGGCGATATTGGCTTTTGCTTTAAGGTCATTTTATCCATGTCTTATTAAGGGCTTTACTTTTCGTGGGGTATTGTCGATCATCAATTCAATAAAAGGCTTATATCCCCTATGAAACTCGTTGATTAGTGAGCGTGTCGGACAACATCCGGCTTATAGCATTCTTTCTTTTGGTTAAAAGATGAAGGTTGAAAGAGGAATAAGGAGGCGTGTGCAAATTGTAACTGTGCACAACGCCTTGTGCAAATCGAAGTGAGACTTCACATCGTGCATTTAGCGTATAATAAGGAGCAATCAGGGGCAATAAACGTGTAGCCCCATACAACGTATTATGAAAATACTTATTGAAGTAGAAATGAATAAGGGCTCATTTCAACGATTTGAAATGAGCCCTTATGATAGGGTAGGGATTATTCTGTGATCATTACCTTACGAGTGCTGCCATCACTTAAGCGAAGGATGTTGAGGCCTTGCTGTGGATGAGTGAGACGGCGGCCGTCGATACTATAGTAGGCCGTGATTGTAGGCAAACTATTTTGCGCAGTGGTAATTGAAGCTGTGTGTGGTGGCGGGACATCAACCTCTATGGCGTTGTCGATTTGGTTGGTCTGCTTGTTGAGGAGCAAAAACGATCGCGTGAAGATATTCTTTACGAATGTTGGGCAGGATGTCGGTGCGTACTCGCATACTGACGCGATGCTCATAGCTGTTACCGGCTGTGATCGTTTTGGGCAGCGAACCTTCCAAACCTTTATTGACCCCCTGGCCATCGATAGGAACGTGATTATAGCTCATGTTCTTTATGTATTTCGATTCTTTGGTATAGGGAGCTAAGTTGGGGTCGTTTTTTACATCCGGATCGTTATCCATGTCATAGTAGAAGTTGAGCTGATACCACGAGCTGCTCTTGTCTTTAAGGCTATCGGCTGTTAGCACATAAGCCAAACGATAATCTCCACCTGATTGGTAGAAGTTTACGCTTGTTTTCACCTCAATTTCAGAGCAGTCTACATCTTTCCACGAAGCCGTGGCTGCGAGGTCAGCCGGTGGCGTTTTTTTGAGAGTTGGGCATCAATCTCTTCCGTGATGTGGTAGCCTGAAGAGGCGCGACCATAATACGGATCGAGCGTGTCAGTCTGACGATCGAGTTTGCAAGCCGGAAATCCGCGTATCGAGGATAGAATCTCCTCGTAACCGGCTTTTTTTCGGATAGTTCGCTCATCGGGGTTGCATCATAGACACTGCCGTGTACTGCAATTATGATGAGTCGGTCGCCGTATTTTTTTGCTTACTCGCTTCGATTCCTGCTATTCCACGCACACACCAGCCGCAATGTGTGCCGGTAAATTCTTCTTCCACAACCCGCTTAGTCTGGGCATTAAGCGCCAAACTAAGCAGGGTTAAAGGGAGTAGGGATAGAGATTCTTCTCATTGATTATTTCACGTTAATTTTACGAGTAATTACATTCTTACCGTGGGTAACTTTTACAATATAGTTGCCACGGATGAGTGGGAGAGCGGGGTCTACAATCTGTCCGGTAGCCGTGTATATTGAAAGGTGATCGTGGGCGCCGGTTACGCAAACTTTACCATCGGTAACAGTAATGTTAACAGCTGCGGGCGCTTCTGCTTGAGTAATGCCACTCGCTACGGGGTAAGTTGCTACGCGTGAGTCGAAAATCATCTTTTCGGATGCGGGCGATGTAACATTGGGGGCGGCGTCCGATAGTGGCAAGAACCTTGAAGTTGTTGATGTTACTAGAGCGAATCTCACCTATTTCTACGTCGTAGGTCTCGCTAAACTGTCCGTCTATAAATTTTAGTGGTGTGCCGTTTGTAGAGTTGATGGTCTTTACGAAGAGGTTATTGTAGTAGTAGGGGTCTGACGGAGCTTGAGTTTGCTTAACCGCTAAAACTGAATCTTCGAGTAGCGTGAGCGTCAGGACAACATCATCGAAGTCGAGCTTTTCGAGTTCAGTTACATCTACCTTTGCTTTAAGTTTTTTTCGGATCGTCAGTCGGCGTGAGATTAAGGTTGAAGTTATAGAATGAGTAGGTTCCTTCTTCCAAATCTTCTAAGCGTGCCTTTGAGTTACCTAAGCATGAGTAGGTCACCGTAGCGTCGTCATAAGGTATTCGATTAAGGGACAAGCGTGGTACGGGAGTCTTGCCTGCAGACATATTATTATAGGAGTTGGCGCGGAGTATTTCGGACTCGGCTGTGCTTATATTGTCGTCTACGTGCAGTTCGCAAATATTAAACTTGAGGTCGGTTCCCTCGAAGAACTCTTTTACGTCGTCTATTTCTTCATCTACACGCGAAGTGAACGGTGCCCATTGAGCTACCCAGCGCTCAAATAAGTGCTGACGCTTGGGCATATTCTGCTTGCCGTAATAAACAAAACTACAAGTGCTACTGGTCGCTACTTTTTGTCAATGTCGTTGACTTTAGATAGGGAGACCTCAATTTTTCCGCTCTTTATAATGGGCGCATCTAACTTGAGGGTGTCCATATGTCCTTTCTTGATGTTCAAGGTGAGCTGCTTCGTCACTGCGCTTGCTGTGATTCCATCAATCTTGCAGGTCACTGAAGTAATGTCCTTCGTGCTAAGGTTATGCACGATGGCGTAAGCTTTAGCACTCTTTTCGCGGGCTACGTATGGAAGTTCAGGCGTTAGGCTTCGCACAATTAGGTTAGTAGACTTGTCTTGCCCATTCGGCAACACGGCTACTTCCATTGCCCAATTGCTCATGCTTGAATAGCCGGCGCAGTTTTGGAGTTTGTTTTGGTAGATGAGCCAGCAGCCTTCCTCGTCACGCAATTTGTGCGTGCCTATTCCGAGGATATATTCTCCGGGCTCCACATTTACCTCATAGCCAATGAGCACATTAGTCGTACCTATCGTGTAAGGCGTTGTGAGTTCAATCGGGTTGTAGCCGAATTGAAGTTCACAGTCTTGCTCATAGAGTGATTGAAGTGTCACAGGGTCTTTAATGAATATTTTCCCAGGGCGCTTGGTTGTCTTGTCAGCATAAGTCAGGCAAGGGTTGATAACTGCAATTTGGCAGCCGCTTAACCCTTGTTCCGGTTTAAGCATGATGCAGGGAGCAAATTTTCCTCCTACTCGGAAGCCTGTGCCGCTGCTTTCCTCTACGTTTTGGATGTGTTGTGAATAGGTGAAGCAAATCGTGTCGGCCGGACCTCGTTTGCGCGTGGCAGGTTTGGCCTGTTGTCAAACACGCTCCCCAAAAAGAAAGCGCATAGAGCTGAACTGACTAAATGTTTCTTTTCGAAACGATAGGGTAAAGTTCTTCATAAGCTTTTAATTGTTTAAATAATGAGGTTAATATGAATCTTGGGCGAAGATAAATAAAAATCTTTATTATCATCAACAAGCTTTATAGGTTGGGTATCGTGTTAGTATTGAAATGATACGAAGTTTTTATGAAGTATAACATCTTTTTCAGGTCTTGCGCGCGCTACTCTCGGATCTCTTCACAATATGATGTCAATGGTTTTTTTGTGAAGTAGTTGGGAATATATGATAACTTTGCCTACAGTTTGCTTTGCAAGCGAAGGTACTCGGTAGGTGTCATACCGGTTACTTTCTTGAATGAGCGATTGAAACTGGTGGCATTGGTATAACCCACGCTCTGAAAGATGCCCTGGATAGTAATATTCCCATAATTTTCCGTATCGACAAGTCGTTTACAGGCCTCACGGATGCGGTATTCGTTGAGTAAAGTTTTGAAATTCTTATTGTAGGTACTGTTGATAACCATTGAGACATATTTGAAGTTAGAGTCTATCAGTTCTGCCAGTTTACTGAGACTGAAGTCGGGATCGGATATAACGTCAGTCTGCGACATCACCTCCATCACTTTTGCTGCAAGAATCCTGCTTTGCTCTACGCTGAGAACAACTTCCGAATTTTTGTGAAGGATCGTTTTCGTTTATTGTTATGGAATCATTTGTTATATCGGAAGTCTTATGGCGATGTCTCATCACGAGTTCTTCAAGTAACGCTTTCTTATAGGTTTCCTGCGTTCCGATCTCTTTCTCTTTGCTTATCAATAATCGTTGCGTCCACCGCAATCGCTGATTGTAACGGAAAAAGAAGTAAGATCAGTAGCAGCAAGGCAACGAGCAGCAGAGTGAAAATAGCGATGACATAAGTTTGTCGATTGATGGTGCGTCCTAACAAGTTGATGTGGGCTGCATGACGTTGACTCTCATATTCTATAAGTTCGTCATCGGCACGATAGATTCGCTTTGAATTGAAAAGCGTATCCGATAGCGCCAGATATAAGGAACGATATTTTCGCGTGCTGTCTGCCTTCGCTTGAAGTTCATAGGCATCGGCAAGAATTTGATAGACAGAAGTCAGTAGGTCGCGATCGTTGCGCTTCCGTGCATTTTGAAATGCAGAGACGAGCGTGGCGGACGGCATTGTCGGCATCCTCTTTTTTAAGATAACGTGAGTTCGACGAATTCAGAACAAAGCAAGCTGTGTATCAATGGTCCTTTGTACATTGATGCACGGCTTCTTTGGAAACAGGCAATAGGCAGCAATAGCCCCTAATAAGTTGACGATGAAATTGTCAAAGCATCTATGTCCGGACTGTTCCACTTGTGCAATGTTCTTAAGTTCATCATTCACCGTTTCTATAATGGCTCTTTTTCTGAGTAAAAAGTCTGTCTGAAACACTCATTAAAAGCTCCTTTCAGGTTACTTTTCAATTTGGTAATAAGTTGTATTCCGTCAACGAAAAAGCCTTTGAAAGAGGTTCTTGCTGATGTACCCCTTGTCACCGAACAGCTTACCATATATAAAAATCCATAAAAAGCTTTGTACTCCAAAAGGCTTACGGTCATCAACATCTCCCGGCGTTATCATAAAGTTGAGAAGTTCTCCTTTCTCATTGCAAATCAAATGCAATTTGAAACCGAAGAACCAACCCATAGAGCATTTTTCCTCTTTGGGCTATGCCTTTGAAAACTTTGTGAATATGTATTCTCTGGTTTTTGCAGACACGCAATGGTGTACTGTCAACAAAGCTTATGCCCGTGCATTTGCCCAAGAGGACCTTCTTGATAAACAAGGTTAAGGGTACGGCTACATCCCTTTCCAATTCTACTAAACGGTTATAAGAAACAACATTGGGAAACAGATGACGAAGATGCTTAGATGCTTTTTCAAGATAGAAATGTTTGAAGTAGCGATAACCGGAGTCGTGGAAAAGAATCATTATCAGCATGACTTCGGCCTTTGACATCGTGGAACTTCGATGATATGTTCTTTTCCCGGTAGGTTTTAGCGCATATTTTGCCGTCATTGCATCAAAAAACTTGCAGAAGTCGTCTGCCACACAAAATATTTCAGGAGTTTCCTTGAACGAAGTGAAAAACTTTGTCTTCGGTGATCATAGCGATTTGTTCGTAACTAGTTATATGTTAACATCTTAAAGTTACAACAAGTTTCACTAATCACCAATTTATAGATACTTATAATTCGTCGAACTCACGTTAAATAATTGTGTGTCAATGCGTGATGCTTTGCCTTGTGCACAGGGTGGTAGATGGAGCAATGACCATCTTACTTTTGCAAAGCAAGTTAGGTAAAAGGGTGCAAATGCGAGTGGAAAATGTTAAAATGGCGCAATATCTGTGGTGAAATCCTTGTTCGTTTAATTTATGTGGTGTATTTTTGCTGAAAATACACAAAGATTGTGGTTGGACAAGGCTTGATGAGCGGTACAAATCAATCAGAACATTTATTAATTTAGATAGAGAGTTTTTATATGAGGAAGATGGAATATGTAAGTCCCGGCATAGAGGTGTTAAGTCTTTATACGGATGAAATGATGGGTGTACCTATTCGTCCGGGAAGTACCATTCATGGTACGCTTGATCCCGGTGATGATGAGCCGGACCCCGAAGAGGGAAATGACTAATCGTTTAGAATCTCAGTGTAAACAGAACTGATAAAAACCATAGGAGAAACCTCCTATATAGCCGTATTATAAAAAAGAATGAAACATTTACTTTATGCAAGTTTTGCGGTCTGCATAGCACTCTTTAGTGGCTGTTCAGATCAAGAGGTTGTAGGGCCCGATGCCGGCCAAGAGGAGCAACCCGGTGTGAAGGTATCGCTGTCGATCGAAGGCGATATGGGCGGGCAGAGTGGCTCTCGAAAGCTGAAGGGCCGAGCCGCCGCGCGATCGGTTATCAAACAATTGCTACGGATGGACACGCTGAAGGCTTCCCAACGCCGATTGGCATCTTTGATCAATCGGGTGACGACGGCAAGGAACTAGAAGACGGTACGAAAGTTCCTGTAGTCTTGATCTTTAGAAACTCTGACGATTCACAACCTATAACGAAAGTTGTGACGAATTGGACCTATAAGAAGGGCGGCAAATTGAGCCTGGAAACCAACGAACGCTTCGAGCTTAAAGCCGGCTCTAATTTGAGTGCCGGCACGTGGTATGTGTGCGGTATCTTAGGGCGGCGAGCAGCTGCTTGGTACGGACCAAGTGAAGTTTAATGGATATTCAGAAGGCCATACGCCTCGCACATCAACCGGCGAGGTTGCCACGTGGGGCGCAAACGTTCCGTACATTTTTCAGTTGGCGCAAGTTGGAAACCAATGCGGCGAATGGTACCTTTGAGGCAAAGTTGCCGGTTCGCTTCAAGCAGTTTGGCACGATCGTTCGCTTGAAGGTCTCTAACGGTACGCACTTCGATTTTAAATATAATGGTGTGCGCATCATTACGAGCAACATTCTTTGCGGGCAGTTTGACTTAAGTGCGTTTGATGATAAGAACTTTGTTAAGTCGTCCGAGCTTCACGATGTGACGGATACGGAAATCGCTTCGGCTAAGTTGGACTCTTACAAGAGTGCTTTCAAGGCCTTCAAGTTCTATCAACGCCCATTGACTGACAATGCGATGACAGCTGCTGACGGACTCATTGCTAAGCGCCGCTTCCGCATAAAAGGCGACTATATTGCCAACTTTGCTGAAGAGAAGAGCAATAAACTCAATACGGCACTCTACTATTATGACCACACTTTCTTGCCAAGGACCGGAGGCGACAACTTTGATAAGGTCGTAAAAGGCAAGGAAGCGTCCAGCTTCATCTATGTATGGATGTGCCCGAAAGAGCAAGACGTTAGAATCTACAAAGGTAATACAGAAGGGGTCGGTGCAGCCGATACGATGCACATTGCAAAGACCCAGTTCTTGTTGATGGCAGAGCCCGATGGCAATGGTACGAGCGGTATGGTCGTGCCTAAGTCTATCAATATGATTCCGGCTTATGGTACGCGCACCAGCTATCTTTCCGGTGCTAACTATCCGGCTAAGGGTAAAAGTCGTTTACGAGTTTCCGCCGCTGAGCTATATTGCTAAGCACGACAACTTCGGTACAGATGCACAGCTCTCCACGGATGTGAATCAAGACGTGGCCCATACTACACGCTATAAATATAGCGAGGTTGAGTCGAACCTCTCTACCATTCCTTCAGATTATATGATGGCCGGTCACGAGTATTGGCGAAGCATTATCCCGCAAGGTTATGGTTTTGCTGGCTTCCGCTCACAGTCTGGTGGTGCGCCTTACTATAACTTCTCCATGGGTGTTATTTCTCCGGCTCGCCTTCCGGGATGGCCGGCGACAAAGCTTGTCTATCAAAGCTCTTCTAAGCGCGTGGAAGCCAATGGCAAGAAAATCGCTTATATGCTGAATATGTCTATGAAACCCGACTATATCACCAATGATGACGAAGGTCGGGTTTATCAAGGATTTGCCAAGCAATCTGTTGCCCGCGTAAGTTCCGGTATGACCGGTCTTTCTTGGATTGATACCAACAAGTATCGCTACGTAATGCGTTGGGAGGATGATCAAAGCAACAAGCTTGCTGTGATTACACAGCGCTATCTCGGTCCTCGCTTTGTACTCGATATGGACGATATCACTACTGAAGATTTCTGGGCAGCACCGGATAATTATGGGCATGTTTATCCTGCCGACGTAAAGCGCATTATTCCTTTGGGTGGTGGTTATATCTTTAAAAACCTTTCAATCCAAAAAGTTTAAATATGGGATTGTTCTATTGGTATCTTACTGATCCTGGACATAGTGCGCAGTACTGGACGCCTGATGATGCGATACCCGGAGGGCGATATGCATACAAAAGTACTATCGTTAGAGATAGTGATAATAACGTTCCTAAGCTGGTTGTCGGTTTTAGAATGCCAGATTTGGGTGGTGACGTGGGCAGCTTTTTTTCTACTATGGTTATAAGGGCGTTCCGCTGTATCAGGAAAGGCCTTTGTCGGATGTAGGTAGTAAAGATGGAGGAGAATACATCCAAAACCTTCGGATGCAAATCCCCGTTCGTTTGTGGAGAAAGACAACTCCTTACGCAGATTAAGACGAGACAATATATAATAGGAAAGAATCTGTAGCAGCCCTAAAAGGTTGTTGCAGATTCTTTGTTTGATAGGGTGATGTCGGTCGGGATTTCTCTGGGAACTCTTGGCGAATAGGCCGGGTGAGCTTGAAAGGCGAGGGCTAAAGTTTGGCGTGCAAAGGTTTTCACAACACACGCAAACTGCCAGCCGGCTACCTCCTATATATAATGGTATGTTTTGTACGGCGTTGGTCGGATTGTGTTTCAGACGTGTTTATCCCAAATCGGTCATTAGGATTTCTTTGTGTTGTATGGCATAGAGAAATCCTTTAGTTTTTCCCATATATTTAGGAAAGCTTGCCTTGTTTTTAGCGACCTTGCCAAATAGAGTATATGCTAGTCCTTTATCTTACCCAAATATGCGGGTGTGGCCAACAATTCATGGCGTATGGTCTTTAGAAACTGTCTCTTGTCAAAGTTTATCAATGCGTGCCTGAAGAGCAACATATAGTTATACGCCATGATGATAAAGTTTCCGCATGCCTCTGTTGCCCAGAAGTTGTGTGACACAAAATCATCCAGCGAGAAGTCGTATTTAAGTTCCTTGATTCTGTTTTCAGAATCGGCTCTTCCTCTGTATGTATCATACACAACCTTGGCAGGTAGGGTTAGGTTGGTTACATAGCAGCTGTATCGGTATTTGCCAAAATCCTCTTCATCTTCAAACAACTCCAACTGCTTAATCTGCTTTTCTGCCGCCATATGATGTTTCTCTATTTCCTGCCTAACCATAATGATATGCCTTGGTTTCTCCCAACTATCTGACTTGTATGTTGTTTCAGATATATCTAGACCATCGGTTACTTCCACCCAGATTGTTTTCATGGGTAAGACTATATTTTATACGGTTATTGAAGCGGCAGGCAATGATTTGTGGTAACTTATTGTTTCCCAAATAGTTCATGATATTTTCAGAGAAGAAACCGCTGTCCATGCGAATTAAGCCAACCTTCTTATTCTGAAGCCTTGAGAGCGTATCTTCTAAGAATGAAAGGTAATTGGTGCTTGCAGAAGTATTGCCCGGACGCAACCAATAATTGGCAATCATCCTGACATCTGAAATGAAAGCCAATAAAAGGATGACGGGATGGTCTGCCGGGACGTTTGGGATTATACCCCTTAGCTGCACCTTCTTGATTTCCCTCACGCACTATGACCGTAGAATCGAAGTCAAGCGTGTAATTATCAAAGATCAATTCCGAAAAAAACACCCGAACAGGTCGCTGAATACGCGTTGGTTGACGAATTGAGAAAATTTGTTGAGAAAGCGTTGATATGCCCGATGATCAGCACCACGTTCCTAGCCAATAAGCTTGCAAAGTGCAGCATCATAACGAACTACATCGAGATGACCAAAAGCCGTTGGCACCACACCATACACCGGCGAACAGACCAAGAATAAGTTGTATGGGCTTATAGCCACGATTTGACCCTTGTTGTGGAAGAGGACACGATGCTAAATGCTCTTCAAAATGGCATTTTTCGAGCATCTTTAAGAATAAGGATAACCCACCAAATGGAGTTATTTTTATTTACGAACTTTATATCATAGTTATGCATCATAACACCTAACTTTTACGTAGTAAAGTTAGTAGATTATTGATAAACAACAGTATACAAACATCATTTTCTAATGATGGTCTTTAGAAAATATAAAGAATGACTTTCTAATGACCGATTTGGGTTAAAATTATGATGTTAACATGATCTTATGGCGAAGATAAATAAAATCATTATTCTTATCAACAGTCTTGAAGATTATATGTCGTGTTAATGTCGGTATAACACGAAGTTTTTGTGAAGTATAACGACTTTTTAAGTTTAGTTTGAGGTGTGCACAGTTTTATTTGGCTGTTGAGAAAGAAAGAGGTGTTGAGGGCGAGGGCTAATTTTGAGGTCTAGCGCAAGTTTTTCGTCAGTCGATAAGAATTAAACAAAGAAGCACATCAGGATATAACCTGATGTGCTTGTGAGAAATTTATTAAGAAAGTTTGCCCGAAAAGGTGAATTCAGCAGTTGTCAGTTAATGGAAACCGAATCGGATCCTATCATTTGCCCATCACAGAAAAGATAGGCCGTGTAGGTTCCGCCATTAATAAATTCGCCTACCGGGACGAACATCGTCACGCGAGCCTCTTGGCCATCATATTCAATGGTTTTGGCTGCAGAATATTCTACACTTCGATTCTCATATGAAAAGCTGCCCGAGTTGTTTACAACGGTTTGATTAGGCTTCATCAATCGCAGATAGATGATTTTATTGCCCGTCTGCGCCGTAACATTTCGCGCGATAGAGAAAGAAACACTGAAACTCTTCACATCCTTTGATTTGTGTGTGGACTTTCCGTTCTTCTTCATCGGGGTGATGGATATGCCGGAAGCGTTTAGACGTGCGGCGATCTGTACTGTTGCATTCAGACTCGCATTGCGCGCACTAAGTCCCGAATTTTCTTCTCGTGTACGCTGTGCATCGGCTCTGGCTGCGTCGCGCTCATTCGTTAGTGTATGATTTGCGCGGGCTAAAGAGTCTACTTGGCGTACGTAATCGCGCAAGACAGCACGTACCGTAGCCAATTCGCGCTTGAGACGTAGTATCTCTGACGCATCTTTAGCCTTGGTTTGCCTAAGTTCCTGCAAGAGGCCTTCTGCACGCTTTTAGCTCCGCGTCTAAGCGAGCGATAAGCGCATCGTCTTTGACGGCTTTCTTCATTTCGCCATATTGTTGCGCAAAGTCGGCATATTGATTTTTCCATCTCCCGTCTGTCCAATTCGGCTAATTGGCGCAACTCGGAGAGTTCTTTATCCTTATCCGTCTTGTGTCCGCAAGATGTTATGCCGATCAAAAGAATGATTGAGACAATAAATAAGCGTGTCAGTTTCATATTAAAAATCGATTGGTTTGAAATAACGCGACGGTTCTTACTCTATAATTGTTGTCCAGCCGTGTTTGTCTTCCTCAATACCATATTGGATGTTCCGCAATGTCTGGTAGAGGCGCGTAGAAATCGGGCCTGGTTTGCCGTCTTTAGCAATCTTATATTCGTGATTGTTTTCTATATCAACGATTCTGTTAATCGGACTGATCACAGCTGCTGTACCGCAAGCTCCGGCTTCCTCAAAGGTCGCCAATTCTCCTTCTTCCACAGGGCGCACTTCAACATTGTAGCCCAGATCTTTAGCAATTTGCTGTAGACTCTTGTTGGTAATAGAAGGAAGAATAGAGGGAGACTTCGGCGTAATATAAGTGTTGTTCTTGATACCAAAGAAGTTGGCAGCACCACATTCGTCGATATATTTCTTTTCTTTTGCGTCTAAGTAGAACTCGCCTGCAAATCCTGCCTCGTGGGCAAATTGATTTGCCTTCAAGCTAGCAGCATAGTTGCCAGCTACTTTGTAGCAACCTGTTCCGAGCGGAGCTGCACGATCGTGACTGCGAATGATAACATAGTCGCTTGCTGCAAAGCCTCCTTTGAAGTAAGGACCTACAGGTGTAACAAACATTACGCACAAGAAATCTTTAGCCGGCTTTACGCCAACCTCGGGCGTGATGCCGATAAAGAGCGGGCGGATGTAAAGAGCTGCACCACTCTCATAAGGAGGAATGAAGCGCTCATTGAGCTTAATGACCTTTTCTACCATCTCGCAGAATAACTCTGTCGGTAGTTCGGGCATTACTAAACCGCGGCAAGTGAATTGTAAGCGTGCAGCATTTTTCGTCCATACGGAATACGCGCACTTTGCCATCAGGGCAGCGGAAAGCTTTCAATCCTTCAAATGCTTCTTGGCCGTAGTGCAGACATTCTGCAGCCATATTGCAAGTTGATTGTCGTGTCAGAGGTGATTTCCATTTCACCCCACTTGCCGTTATGGTAATAACGGCGCACGTTGTAATCGGTCGGCATATAACCGAACCCGAGTTTTGACCATTCAATGTTGTTTTCCATAATAATTAATGTGTGGAGTACAAGTATTTGTCTGCGAAAATACAGTTATTTGCGCAAAACACGAAATAAAATTGCAAGTATTTTTTTGTGAGTACTTTTTTTAATCAGCTATCTTTTATCTAACATCATCACTATTTATTGCTTTCTGCTACCAACCTACACCATATATAATGTGTAGATGGGTAATCATTTATTGGTGCAACCACATCTGTGAGCGTAGTGCTAAGTGAGAATAAGAAGAAACGGCTTAATTTTTCGACATTTTTTTGTGCAGGGAGGATAAGAATAGTATATTGCTGGTCAAATGAAAGATATGCACGCTTGTTTACATTAATTTTCTTTTTGATCGCTTCCATAAAAGATAGAAAAAAAGGCGCTTATTGAAAGGGGAGGGTATGGCGTAGTTTGTGTTTCTGGTAGCTTGATCTTTTTACACTAATTTCGTTTGCAGGCTTTTTTTGTGGGATTATTTTTTTCTCTGTTTGGTTTTTAATTTCTACCTTTTGCCCTTGATACTTCCCGTATTTCGGGGTTTTTATAGACTCTATATCTGAACAAATAATTGATAATCAAATAAATTAAAAACCACAATTTAACTAAAAAAACAAAAACAATGGCAACTACAAATGCTAATGCACCTAAGAGTGCACCTAAAGCTCAGGCACAGTCCAAAGGCTTCACCGGCATCAAGTCCGGTTTTGCAGTAATCATTTGCTGCGCAGCTATAGCAGTTTGCATCTACCTCTTTGGCTTTGGTGCAATTTCTAACTTCAAAGGGAACTGAAGGCGAAGCAGCTTCTTTCTCTTTCTTGGCGTCAGCTTCTTACGAGCCCGCTAACTTGATGGGTACAGTTTACAAAAGGTGGTTTCGTCGTGCCTATTATCTGGACCTTGTTCTTCACTGTGTTGGCTTTAGCTATTGAGCGTTTCTTCGCGCTTCGCTCTGCTTATGGTCGCTCAAACTTGACGAAGTTTGTTGCTGAGATCAAAAAGGCATTGCGCGATAAAGACCTCGCTAAGGCTCAACAACTTTGCGACGCTCAACGCGGTTCTGTTGCTAACGTAGTAGGTGCAGCGCTTGCTTCTTACAAAGAAATGGATGCTAACACTGAATATACGAAGGAACAGAAGGTGCTTAACATTCAGAAGTCACTCGAAGAAGCTACTGCACTTGAAATGCCTATGCTTCAAGAGAACTTGCCAATTGTTGGTACTATCGTAACGCTCGGTACGTTGATGGGTCTTTTGGGTACGGTGCTTGGTATGATCCGTTCATTCTCTGCAATGGGTGCTGAAGGTGGCGCAGACTCTTCTGCTCTTTCTACTGGTATCTCTGAGGCTCTTGTAAATACGGCTTCTGGTATTGCAACTGGTGCTGTTGCCGTTATTTCATACAACTATTACACGAATAAGATCGACCGTCTTACTTTTCGCCCTCGACGAAGTAGGCTTCTCTATTGTTCAAACTTTCAACGCTACGCACTAAAACATAAAGAGAACGATTAGATTTTTTTAGGCGCAAGGACTCGAGTGTCCTTTGCCACAGCAGTCTTTCGTTCAAAAAGGATTAAACATGGGACGATTTAAAAATCAAAAAAACAAGATACGTTCATAGACATGACGCCTATGAGCGATGTCATGGTCCTGCTGCTTACCTTCTTTATGCTTACTGCAACGTTTGTAAAGGAAGAACCCATTAAGGTTCAAACGCCAGGTTCAGTTTCGCAAATTAAGATTCCGGATAAGAACCTATTGACCATCTTTGTCAATACCAAAGGTAAAGTCTATATGACTATGGACAATAAAAAAATACATTGGGCGCATTGGCAGATCAGATGGTTGCTGACGGAAAGCTTCCCAAGCTCTCCGACGCAGAAAAGAAAGCGTTTGAGCAGGCTCCAACTTTCGGAACTCCGCTTAATATGACAAAGAGTTGGCTGGATGCTCCGGAAGGAAAGCGCAATGACTTGTTGCGAGACGCACAAGCAGGTATTCCCTGTGATAGCATTAACGACGAGTTAAAAGTCTGGGTTAAAGCGGCACGAACAGTTGCCGGAGAAGAAATGTTGATCGCCGTTAAGGCTGATCAATCTACCTCCTACGCTGTAATTAAAAAAGTTATGGACTCCTTGCGGAGCATTGAAGAGAACCGTTACAACTTGATTACGGCGCTCAAAAATGCCAGCAAAGATTAAACGAAGTATGTTATGGCAAGTTTAGGGTGGTAGTAAACAAAAGAAAATGAATTCACGCGTCGACTTTACGCCGATGGTGGATATGATCATGTTGCTCGTAACGTTCTTTATGTTGTGTACAACGCTTCAAAAGCCGCAGACGATGCAGATCACGATGCCTTCCAACAAGGAGAACATCAATGATGCTAATCGTAGTCAGGGTAGCAGCTTCCAAAGCAATTACCATAATGATTACCGAGAATCGCACGCTTTACTATTTCAAGGGTAAACCGACAGATGATAATTTGGTGAAGACTACCTTTGGTAAAGATGGTATTCGTGCGGTCTTGATGGAGGCTAACTCTGCTGCTCAGCAAGAGAAAGCAAAGCTGGATGCAAAGTACGCTACGATGCAATCTTCTAATGTACAACAAGCTGAAAAGAACAAAGCTTGGTACATGGAACAATTGAAAGAGATCAGAAATGGCGCAAACACGCCTGATGTGATCATTAAGCCTTCCGATAAGGCCACTTACAAAGACCTTATTGACGTCCTCGACGAGATGAATATCTGTAGCATCGGTAGATATGTGATTGATAAGTTTGTACCTGCCGATCAAGCAAAGGTCGACAAGTTAAACGCTAAGAAATAACAACGATAAGTATAAGAAGCTATGTCTAAAATCAATTTAGCATCCGAGCAATGGTGCGATTTGGTCTTTGAAGGACGCAACAAAGCCTATGGTGCTTATCGTCTGCGTGCAGGCCAAGGTAGTCGTCAATTACGTTCTGTCATCCTCGTACTCGTAGGTATCGCAGTTGTGCTGATTGGGCTAGCATTGAAGACTACTATTGCAAATGCATTTGGTGGTAACGACGATGGTAGCCAAACTGAAACTGAATTCTCTCAGTTGCAGAAGGACAATAAGCCCAAAGATGAGCCGAAAAAAAGCCGAAGGAAGAACCGAAACCAGAGGAGAAGATTGAGCAAGTAAAAGTAAAAAACTCTATCTCTTTCACTGTGCCGAAGATCGTCGACGACGATAAGATCGACCACACGAAGGAGTTGAAGACGCAGGAGACGCTGACGAAGAGTAATTTCGCCGTTTCTTCTCAAGATTTCTCTCAAGGTTCAAGTAGCGGTATCAATATCGACGATATCAAGACGAATCAAACTGCAAGTAATCAAAACGTTCCTGCAGCACATCAGGAAGAGGAAGTAAAAGATAACGCTGAAGTACAGCAGCCCGCCAGCTTCCCCGGTGGTGATGCAGCTTTGCAAAACTATATCTCTAAGAACCTCAAATATCCTGACATTGCACTTGAGCAAGAACTTCAAGGTGTTGTAAAGGTACGTTTTAAGATTAACAAGGATGGTTCAGTAGGTGAAGTCCAAGTCATCAAGCCTCTTTCTCGCGAATGTGATGCAGCCGCTGTAGCCGCAGTTAAGAAGCTTCCTCGCTTCATCCCTGCAAAGTCACAAGGCCATCCGATTCCCGTATGGTTTAAGTGGCCGATCCGCTTCCAGTTGCAGTAATCCCGAAGAACACGTTATGACTTCTGCGTCGTAATGTACATTCGAAATACTTTAATGAGAGTTTCAGGCTATCTTGAGACTCTCATTCTTTTAATTCCTAAGTTTTATGAAGCGTACAATACAGATTTTCACGAGCGCCTGTCTTCTTGCCGTGTTCCTTCTCACAGCTTGTCATGGCGACAAAAAAAGGAGCTGATCTCCTAAAAGCAGAACGAAGTTACGATAGCTGTTGATGCAACTTTTCGCCCTATTATGGAAATGGAGTTAGATCAGTTTGCAAAGACCCATTTAGACGCAATTTTAAAACCCATCTATTGTTCTGAAGATTCTGCCATCCAGCTCTTATTGAATGATAGTGTCCGCACGATTGTCGTGACTCGCAAACTCACAGCCAATGAGCAGGAACGTCTGCGCCAACACCGCCTTTCGGGAGCTCAATCGCTGATAGCGACAGATGCCTTTGCCCTAATTGTCAATAAGAACAATCCGGATACGCTGATTCGCGTAGACGAAATTCGTAAGATCGTTTCCGGCCAAATCACCCATTGGAATCAGTTGGAAAAAAAGGCTCAAAGAAGAGTAAGATACATTTAGTCTTTGATGACTCCCGCTCCAGTACCGTGCGCTATATGCGTGATTCCCTATGCGTCGGAAAGCCGCTCAAGGGAAATCTCTTCGCACAAGGTAGTAATGAGGCCGTGATTCAAGCCGTCAAAGATAATCCGGATGCCATCGGTGTCGTAGGAACAGATTGGTTACGCGGCGACAATGCTACCGTACTGGCCAATTTTGACCATCTTGATATAAAAAGTGATGCTTGTTACGGCGAGCAAAGAGCAATATCCGCAGTATTATCGCCCCTATCAGTACAATATTGCGATGGATTATTACCCATTGACGCGTTCTGTATACGTGATCTCTACAGATCCGCATACCAATTCGCAAGCCAAATATCTCTACTTCTTCTTGAAGGGACAAAAAGGACAGCTCATTTTTTGCAACAACTCCCAGCTCTTGCCCAGTATGCAGGTGCAAGTGCGCGATGTTTCCATCCATTGATGCGAACAGAGAAGCGTCTCTTGTGTAATGCCACTCCACAGTGGCAGGTCGCGTGTGACCGAAGCTTCGCTTGAGCTGACGTAACGCCTGCGCAGGATAGATTCGCTCCTGCCATCTCTGACCCAAGGCGGATAAGTAAGGCCAAAATATGCCTTGCTTGTCCGCCTTAGTTTGTTTTCCTTTCCCTCCTTTCGCCATCTGTTGGCCTTTGTCAATTCTGAAGTGAATCAGAACCAATTATTTATTAACCAAAGCTTACGGCCTGCCTTTTTAGTCTACACATTTTTGCGCACTTAGCTCATGTTTTAGTTCCTCATTTTTGTTCGTTGCTATTGTTTGCCGGCAGCAAACTATCGTTTGCTCGGGCCATACTATCGTTTGCCGGCACCAAACTATGGTTTGCTCGGGCCAAACCATAGAGAGATAGGTGCAGCAAGTCTGCCAAACTTTTAGGGTGCTAATATTCAAAGAGACCAAATGGCGCAGATTTGAACATAGAGCAAGATTTTCAGTTGACTGCTAAACATAGACAGACTTTTCACTGTCACTTGTAGTATCCTCCTTGAAGGCAATAATCCCTTCGAAGAGTAATGCCGCTACAAAATAGCCAAAAGCGCAAAGCGCGTGTGCTCCAAAAACAAAATGTTTCCTGCTCAAAAAGAAGCCCCATGTGCACACCGTGGCGAAAAAGAGCAATGAAGTCCTGTTCTATGATCTCAAATAACAATAAAAAGGCCATATTTTTTTAGTTTACTTGTTAGTTGGGATTAAAAGATTTCGCTAATTTTTGCCCTTAATCAGCTTGCTGTAGTCTTGAATACCCTATACGAGATTAAGCAAACGGCCGCCGCAGAACCTGCACTTTAGGCTTAGTTGATGAACACTGGAAGAAAAAGAATAAAGAAAATAATAGATTATGAAACAAAAACTGCTTTACACGTTTGCTTTAGCCGCTATGCTCCTTTTCGGTGCAGGTGCTGCAAAGGCGCAAAACGACAAGGGCTATGAGGCAAAAGCCTCTGTCCGGTGAGAATGCTGCTATGGCGCAGCAGGTCATGGAACAACAGTTGGAACAGCCGGACAAAGCTTACGCTGTGTTCCTTAAGATGTTTAAGAAAATCAAGAATGACAAGGACGAACTCATTGATGTTGGCGATTTCTTCTTGAACAAACGTGTATTCCCCTTGGCAAAAAAGTGTGCTGATCAGTTGTATACTATAGCTCCGACCTACATTCCGGGCTTGATGTTTGAAGGTCGTGTGGCTTTGTTGCGTCATGATTATGGTAATGCCGGTATGCGCTTTGATGAAGTTTTGCGTATTGACTCTACAAACATTTCTGCCCTTAAGCAAAATGCGCACGTTTACAAGAACGTGAACCCCGCAGTGGCAGTTGAAGCGCTAGAACGTATTCAAAAGATTGAGCCGGACAACTATAGTGTACAAAAAGAGTTGGGTGATATCAACTATAACTTGGACAAGTATAAGGCAGCTGTGAAGAACTATAAAGCATTCTTTGCCGCTGTGCCTCAAGATACAGACCATATTTACCAAACAACGGTAGAAAACTACGTGAATAGTTTGTATTCAACGGCAGATTTCTTTAAGTTGGCTGATGTTAGCCGCCAGTATCAGACGATGTTCCCGAAGTCGATCGCATTGAAGCGTATGGCGTTCTTTGCTGACGTGAACAACGAAGAGACAGAAAAGGCAAAAGAGTCTATTAAGTACTTGACGGAAAAAATGTTCCCGGATTCTTTCTACATCTACTTGGATTATGAGTATGCCGGCACCTTCACCGCTGACCAGTTGAACGATGTTCCTACAGCTATTTCTTACTATGAGCAGGCATTAGCTTTGGATCCGTCAAAGGCAACCGGTTACAAAGACGTAGCAAATCTGTATAGCAGAAATAAGCAATCAGAGAAAGCTATCGAACGCTTTAACAAATATCTTTCATTGGCAGGTGACAAGGTTGACTCTCGCGATAACCTCCGCTTGGGTGAGATCTATGCGCGTGCTAGTCAAGATGAAACAATTTCTGCTGACAAGCGTAATGAGTATTTCGATAAGGCTGTTTCGCTCTTCGAGCAATTTAATAATGCTGAGACTGAACAATATCAATCTTCTTTGATGCTTGCACGTATGTTTGCCGGTAAGGGCGATATCAAATCTGCGGAAGCAGGTAAGGCGCGCACTTACTTCGAGGAAGTATTGAAGCGTTGCGGTACGAGCGATGACGTGAAGTCTGTTCGCATCCAAGCTTTGAGCTACTTGGTATCTTATTTCATCCAAAAACGATATGAATGCAGAGGCGCGCAAGGTGACAACTGAGTTGCTCTCTGTAGATCCTACGAACGACTTAGGCAAGCGAGCTTCCAGCTTCTTGAATAGCGCAAAGTAAAATACGAACTACAATCATATTTAAGACCTCTTGAACCTTCTCAGGCTCAAGAGGTCTTTTGCTATATGGTTCAGTCGGCAGGGCTCTTTCTTATTGTATTTGCTCCGGGTGGCTCATATGGTCCAAAGTTTTTTGCACAACATCTAAGTGAAATGCCAAGTGTGCTTTTGTCTGTAGCCTATAGTCTGCGTCAGCATTAATATTGCCTACCATTCAGTAACAAGAATCCCCGATAACTACCACGTTATCGGAGATTCTTCTTTATTCGTCGAGCAGATTGCGCACTGAGATTTTTGAGGTCCGGCCAGTAGTGGCTTAAAAAACTCGCCCGGAGAAAGTGCATGAGCTTTGGGCGTTGGGTTATGAAGAACTTGATTGTTGGTGCATATCCACGTGCCATTGTTTTCCGAAACACTAAGGTCGTCTTTAATCTGAATTTCATAAGGGGAAAACAAAGAGGGCTGATAGAAAAGTTGGCAAAATTTTTTCATGTTGACGATCCTCATCATCAAATAAGGGAGAGCCTCTGGCTGTGTGCACCGACTGGGGGCGCGATCATAAATAATAGGCACGTCGTAGTGTTCCGAAAGAAACTGAATGAGTGCCCCTTTTTGCGCCAGGACGCTTAGCCAAGAAATCGCGCAAGAAGACTCGCCCGTCAGCTTCTTTTACTGCGAGTGCAATGCCCACAGGCTTGCCCTTACGCCGGGCCACTAAAGCCAGTCCTCCCTCAAGATGGCAAGTGGCAATTGCTGCTTGCCAATCGGAAAATGAAGATAGTAGCACATTGTCTGTACGAAGATCCATTTGTTGATGCAAGACGAATACGTCAGCATCGTATGGCGTGATGAGAGAAATGGCGTAGGCTGAATAAGCATTACCCGTAGGTAACCAAGAAGCTTCTTCGCGATAAGACATCGTAACGTAGGCGCCGTGAGAGGGCTTTGTATAAAAAGTGGCGCAGGTCATCGTTACCCGGAATCAGCATACTAAAGACGGCTCCCTGCGCATGCAGGCGCTGGTGGGCTTTATCTAAGAGTCGTTTTGCCAAGCCTTTTCCGCGAAAAATCGGGGTGGGTGCACAAGCCGGAGACATATCCGGCGTTTACGGTTTGCCCAAGGCAGCGCATACGATAAGGGAGTAGTTGCATTACAGCGGCCGGACGCTCGTCAATATAATGGATGAGATTGACAGACGGGCTGTATTTCTCTCGAAAAATAGAGATCTAGAAATTCCGGGCTTTCGTTAGGAAAGCAAGTTTCCCACAAAGCTCTCGAATCTTCTAATTCTCGCCGTTGCAATTCTTTTGTTGTCATCACTCATTCGGTTCAATGGTCGGCGTATTGTTTTGCTCGCCCAGTGGGTGCTTCAACATAATGGTAAATTTATGTAAGAGCAATTCGGGCTTATAGGACTCTTTTGCCCGCCGCAAGCCTGGGATTCCTAAATCTTCTTCTCGATTGATGTGTATATATTGCTCCGGTAGGCTTCGAACGAAATCGCGATTGATGACGGCGTAAATTCCGTCGTAATTGTAGTCGGCTTTTTCCACGCAAACGTCGAACGTGTCATAATTAATCGGACCACCATAAGTGAAAGCTGCAATCTTCCCGTCTATACGAATGATACCGCCTTGGCATCCCAGCTCCTCCCAATGAGAGAAAGCATACTCAATGCTTTGTTTTTCGGCATCAGGGCTTAGCCGACCGGCCTCATCCTCTTTGTGATCTTGCCATATTTCGCGTAGTCGGAGGCATTCGGGAATCAATTCCGGCGTGAGTGGCAGGAATTCATAATCGAGGGTAAAGCTTTTGAAACTTATTGGTGTGATTGCGCTTTTTGTTGGAGTTTTTTTTCCCAGCTAGTGTAGCTAATGCTTCTCGGTTGTAGATATAATCTGTATAGCTGCGATCGGCTGTTGCAAAAGAAATAGTTGGGCAGAGCATCGTTCATATAGTTGAGTGAATACTCTGTTACACCGAGCATCAAGAATGGATGTCCCTAATGCTGTGGCATCTGCAATCATATCGTGGATTACTTTAGCCCAATCTCCTTTGCCCGTTGGTGCCAAATACGCATTATGACCTTCGGTTTTAAAGCGGAAGAGTAGCCAACCTTCGTGGATGGCCACCTCAGTATCGTAATAGAAGCGCCAACTCATAAGGTTGACAAAATTAAGGTCGCAATTACGACATTCTGAATGGTATACTATTTCGCATATGGCTTCGCGATCAGCCATTGTAATAGGATGAAAAATCGATCATAATTCTATCTCGATGGTTCTGTGTGATGTTGTTTAGTAGCTAAACTTCTTTGTTATTAAGCCTTGCTTGGTCTGAATTAGAATGGCAATAGAATCTCCTTTTTGGATATTACACTGCAGCAAAGGGCAAGAGAGATAAACTTCACGCGTATAATGCTCTGGCTCTCCATTCTGGGAATGATAGAGCGTTATGTGTCGCGTTTGTCCTCGAAGGCCTTGATCTATAAATCCCCAATAATGAGCTGCCTGGGGCTCGCCGGAAAGTATATTTAAGCGTAGGTTGATGTAATCGCCTCCTTTCCAAAATGGCTTGGAGTATGACTGGGTCCATCTTGATTTTTTCGGCTGGCAACTTGATGGGACTTGGGGGCCAAAAATTGGTGCGATTTGTTTAAGTTCTGCTTTGTCTTCAGCTATTGGAATGAAGAAAATACGGGCACGCAGTAGGGTGTCGCGATAGTTGACTTTGTATGTATGAGATAGTTGGAAGGTTTTTCGGTCATCGGTCGTAATACGTTCTATATAGCCGTCGTAATCTACCTTGACCTCGGCTAGATCAATACGATAATTGGGTGCATAGCCTTCTTCTTTTGTACAGCTTGCGAAGATATACAAGCAAAAAAAGGTGGCAATCGAACCTATATATAATGTATGGCGCGCCCGCTGCATTTGTCTTTATATTTTTGTATACTGCTAACTGATTTTTTTGGCTGGATTGGCGTACATTTCTAACAGACGTTCGCGCAAAGAAAGCTTCATCTTTATTCGGCAAATCAATCTTGTCGATTTGTTGTCGTAGGTATTGCTCAAATTGAGCTTTATCCTCTCCTGAATAATGAGAAATGTAATCTTTCCTATTATTAAAGTAAGTCAAGTGCCACGAAATTGTTCGGATAAAGGCGATAGTTACGATAGATTTCTTCATCCAAGCGTCGAGCTGTTGCAACAAAGAATTCTGCATTAGAAAGGCCCTCTTGTTTTGCAATCCATTCATCTAAACAAGGTGCACAAGCGTAGTGAATGCGCCCTTTGTAGCCCGCAAGGCCTGTCTGCATATTGATAAGATCATCAGCACGCGTCTTTTTATATGCAGGATTGTCTCGCTTCATTTGAAACTCCTTGGCTTTTAAATAGTCGCAAGGATCGAATTCATAGCTTATAGCCAACGGGACAATGTGCATAGTCTTTAAGCGCCCCGCAACCGTACCTTCTCCGCCCATAGCAATCATCTTTAATACGGCTTCTTGCGTACGATCATTGCCATCCTTAGCGCGTCCCTCGCGCTGTGCGATCCAAATCGGATTTTTCTTCTGCGAAATTACAAAATGCATATATCGACTCATAAGCTTGCTAGCTGAAAGCATTTCACGCAAGCTCAATGAGCGCTGTACAATAAAAGCCTTGTTCAAGCGGACGATATGTTTAATCCAAGGGTAAACGAGCAGATTATCTCCAATCGCAATTTCTACAGTCTGTGGAAACTCTGCGTTAATCAGTAGAATGTCCAACAGAGCAGAATCTAAGATAATGTCTCGATGATTGGAGATATAAGTATAAGGCATCTCCCTATTCGTCAGCGCGGAGATGTCTAAGGTTAACCCATTGCCGGTCTTTTGTATCAATTGCGTGACTAAGCCGTGGATAAATTTCTTTTGGAATTCCAAGATGCTTGTATAGCTACTTAATTGTTTTTCCAAGAGTGGTAAAGACTGATTAGGGAAAAAGGCTTTGCAACACACTTCTAAAAGGCCCTCATCAGCAAATAAGGTCTTAATTGTCGCACCCAAATCGCGATCTTCATAAGCACGTATCGCGTCAAATTCGGCAGGAGTAAACATAGGATAGGAATAGTTTATAAAGGAAACAATCTGGTTTAAGCGTCAAAGCGTCCCTCAATGATATCTGAAAGAACTTCGGCGATCTCCAAACCAGCGGCACGCACCTGTTGCGGTATGAAGCTTGTTGTAGTCATACCAGGTGTTGTGTTGATTTCTAAAAGATTGATCTCCTCTTGTCCTTTCTCTCCGGAGAGGATATAGTCTATTCGTATGATGCCATAACAATTGAGTAAGCCGTAGATAGATTTTTGTCATCGCGCTTACGCGTTCTGCCGTTGCCTCAGTCAAGCGAGCGGGCGTTATCTCATCTACTTTTCCATTGTATTTAGCATCGTAATCAAAGAATTCTTCTTCTGTTACAACTTCCGTAATGGGGAACGTAATAATTTCGTTGCCTTTCTTGTAAGCACCACAAGTAATTTCCGTCCCGACGATCATTTTTTCGATCATTACCTCATCGCTTTCCAGCAATGCCTTCTCAATAGCCGGTTTAACAGCATCAATCGTTTTCACTTTCGTTACGCCAAAGCTACTTCCGCCGGCGTTCGGTTTAACGAAGCAAGGTAAACCCTAAACGTTCTGCAATGTATGCATCGTTCGGCTCTGTTTCTCCTTTGCGCACTAAGATAGCATCTGCAATATTCAAGGCCTTATCCGCCGCAGAGCGCAAGAACGTATTAAGTGCGTATTTATTAAATGTGAGCGCCTCAACCAAGACGTCACTCGTTGAGTAGGGTATACCGATCAAATCGAAGTAGCCCTGCAAGATGCCGTTCTCACCCGGCGTTCCGTGGATTGTAATGTAAGCAAAGTCAAATGCGTGCTTACCGTCCTTAGCCGTAAAGGTGAAGTCGTTGCGGTCTATCGGACAATCCTCTTGCTCATAATGAGCCGTCCAGTTTGCTCCTTTTATCTCTACAATATAGACGTCGTACTTTTGGGAATCCATAAAGGATAAAATCCCTGTCGCACTGCGCAGCGAAACATCGTGTTCGGAAGAGTCTCCTCCTGCAACGATTGCTATCATCTTTTTCATTGTGTCTTCTATCATTTTATAATTTCACGTTTAGTCTGGAAACGTACGTTTCCCATTTCTCAATCAAGCCTTTGAAGTCTTGCGGAGGGAGCACAGATAAGTCCATCTCCTCACCCGTTGTCGGATGTTTAAACCCTAAAGTGCGGGCGTGCAAGGCTTGACGTGGGCATATTTCGAAGCAGTTTCGGATAAAACTATTGTAGGCGCCACTTGTAGTGCCCCTCAACACTTTATCTCCGCCATAGCGCGCATCATTAAACAACGGATGGCCTATGTGGCGCATATGTGTACGTATTTGGTGCGTTCTTCCCGTTTCTAGTTGACACTCGATGAGCGTGACATAACCAAAGCGTTTCAATACTTTATAGTGTGTAACCGCAGGTTTACCAATGCCGCTGTCGGGCGCAAAGACCGCCATTTGTAATCGGTCGTGCGGATCGCGCGCTATGTTGCCTTCTATGCGGCCTTCATCAGTTTTTACATTGCCCCACACCAGCGCCTCATAGCGTCGGCGCGTTGTTTTTATTAAAGAATTGTACGCCCAATTTGCTTTTCGCGTCCGGCGTCTTCGCGATCACCAGTAAGCCACTCGTATCTTTGTCGATTCGATGTACCAGTCCCACTCCCGGATCGTTTGGATCATAATCCGCTACATCCTTAAGATGATAAGCCAAGGCATTGACCAGCGTACCCGTATAGTTTCCGAAACCCGGATGCACGACCAAGCCGGCCGACTTATTTACAACAATCAGCGCCTCGTCTTCATAAACAATGTCAAGAGGAATGTTTTCCGGCTCTATCAGATTCTCATAGCGAGGACGATCGAGCAGCAGCGTTACGACATCGTGAGGTTTAACGCGATAATTGCTCTTTTCCGGCCGCCCATTGATGTGGATGAAGCCGGCCTTAGCCGCTTGCTGTATTCTGTTGCGCGACGTATCGGGCAGATGAGCCATCAGAAACTTATCTACGCGAAGCAATTGTTGGCCCTTATCGGCTACGACGCGAAAGTGCTCATACAATTCGCCGCCGTCTTCCTCATCTACATCCTCGGCTCCAATGCTTTTTTCGATTAAATCGTCTTTATCGTCCTTTTTCATGCTTATTCTACCCCCTCGTCAATCACAGACTCGTCCGTTTCCTCTTGCAGTCCGTTGAGGAAATAGTCTAAACTATCGTTGCCATTGTATTCTTCGGTGCTGCTGCCGTTACCCACGACGAGCGTGATCGGAATATCGACACTAACGCGTTGGCCTGTAACCGCATTTTTTTCCGTTTACCTCTATGCCATAAACCCAATCTCTATCGCCAACGATCAGTTTTGGCGGTGTGAGTTTGAATCCCAGCGCCTTTAAGCGCGCTTCCGCTTCTCGGCGTGAGCAGTTGTCGGCCACGTCCGGCAAGGCTACGGCGATGGCGTGCGCAGCGTTGATGGTCAGCATCACGACGCGGCCCGACTTTATGCTTGCGCCCGGCAAGATGGACTGACTTAATATGACGTTGGGTGGGAGTGTGCGCACGAAACCCGTATCAACTACTTCTGCCGTTAAGCCTATTTCCTTTAAAGTCTGCTTTGCCACTTCAAAAGATTTGCCGTGCAAATTCGGCATCTTTATTTCCTCCCCGTGATGGGTGTAAATCCTTAACCCATAAAATGCACCCCCCACGAGTAAAAACGTGAGTAGCAACATCCCTAAGCAATTGCCTAACAGCAATCCATACTTATTTTTTTCTGTGGTGCCTTAAACGGTTTCATACTTGTGGCAAAAATACAAAAACAAGCCCTATAAGCCAAGTTTGAAAGGGCTTATTTAGTGCTTTCTATTGCAGCTTTTGCGTCATTCTTTTAGGCTTTATGTTGCAAGTGTGCCCCAAAAAACGCCTTTCTGCTTGATTTTGCTTTCCCATTACGTGCAAAAAAACAAAAACGAGAAAGAAATTGCTCTCCTCCTCGTTATTCTTCTTCACGTAACCTCTTAGCGCTTGCCGTGAACTTCATCAGAAACGGACAATTTCTTGCGACCGCGAGCACGACGTGCAGCTAAGACGCGACGACCGTTCTTTGTTTCCATTCTATGGCGGAAACCGTGCTTATTATTCCGCTTTCTGTTGTGCGGTTGAAATGTTCTTTTCATTGCTATTGTTTGTTTTTTTATTATTTTTCCGTTTGCCGTTTCAAAGCGCAAAATTAGGGGATTATCTGCGGCATAGCAAAGTATTAATGCCGGAATTTAGGGCTGGTAGCCAAAATTTTCTGCACTTCACGTCCTTTTTACAGCGATTTCGAGTGGATATGTCGGCTTTATTTATTGCGCAGCAAAGCGTTTTGACTGCTCTTCTATCAATGCGGCGTCATCAAAGTAATTTATTTTCATCGCGCGGCGCACTTCGTCCAGCGTCTCTGCGGCTACGGCGCGCGCTGCTTCGCATCCGGCTTTGAGCATATCGTAAACGCCGGCGATGTCTTGCTCGTATTCTTTGCGGCGAGCGCGGATGGGTGCCAATTCGGCATTCAATATGTTGAGCAAGAATTTTTTTACTTTCATATCACCCAAGCCTCCGCGTTGGTAGTGGTCTTTTACGTCTTGCAAAGAGCCATAATCGGGCCAAAATTCTGCGAAATGCTCCGGACGACAAAAAGCATCAAGATAGGTAAACACTGTATTTCCCTCCAGATGGCCCGGATCTTCGACGTGGACATGCAAGGGATCCGTGTACATACTCATTACTTTCTGCTTGAGTTCTTTTTCTGTTTCGGATAGGTAGATGCAATTATTTAAGCTTTTTGCTCATTTTTTTGCCTTCCCATCAGTGCCGGGTAGACGCAAGCAAGCTGCATTGTCGGGCAGCAAGATCTTAGGCTCAACCAGCGTGTCGCCATAAATATGATTAAAGCGGCGCACGATTTCTACAGCCTGTTCGATCATCGGCGATTGATCTTCGCCCACGGGTATTGTTGTAGCCTTAAAAAGCAGTAATGTCGGCCGCTTGACTGATCGGGTACGTAAAGAAACCAACGGGGATGCTTGAGCCGAAGCCGCGCATAGCCAGCTCGGTCTTTACCGTCGGGTTTCGCTGCAAGCGCGCCACGCTGACTAGGTCAAGGAAATAAAAAGGCCAGTTCTGTCAATTCCGGAATCTGACTTTGTATAAACATTGTCACTTTCGAAGGGTCAAGCCCAACAGAGAGATAGTCGAGCGCTACTTCGACTACGTTCTGTCTTACTTTCTCCGGATTGTCAACATTGTCAGTAAGGGCTTGAGCATCGGCGATGAAAACAAACATCTGCTTATAATCGCCCGATTCTTGTATTTCTACACGCCGACGAAGCGAACCTACATAGTGGCCAATGTGCAATCTGCCCGTAGGGCGGTCGCCTGTGAGGATGATTTTTTTGATGACATAGTCGTAGTTGCTTTTTTTAGTCGTGCAAAGTTAACAATAACGAAATTATTAACAAAAGAAAGCCCCTCGCGTTTCGTCAACAAGAGGCTAGTTCGCGCCACACGAGCGTCTAAAAACTGATGTTCGATGCCGCTTATTCTTAACTCGCCGGCTTCATTTGCTCCTTTGTTATCACGATAAAAAAAGGTTTGCGCTCGTGAGGTGAAACCTTTTTCGTCGTGAGCGTAAGACCTTTTCCTCGTGAGCGGAAACATAGCAGGTCCTTTTTTTCGCCCCTTTAGGTTGATGTTTGCTCGTTTTTGTTTCAAACTTTACTTGCTACAATTGCCGTATATTGTAGTAGTTAATGCGTATATACAAGGATAGCGGCCATAGCTGATGAGGTTGCTTCAGGCTATGACCGCTATTGTTATAGATAGGCTTGTCGGAATGTCTTACATGCCGTAGCCAAGTGTGGCAAGATAATCGTAAATCATGCTAACCAAGCCCAAGAGGACGACACCCAGCGTACAAATTGTGAGTGCTGCGCGCGAATAGTTGTCGCTCCGGAAGGTAGCAATGGGGTGTTCATTCTTCCGAATGTACATGGCCTTAACAATCAACAGATAGTAGTAGAGTGAAAGCACGGTGTTAACCAGTGCTATCAATACTAACCATTGATAGCCTGCCTTGAAGGCTGCCATAAATATGAAGAACTTAGAGAAGAATCCGGCAAAGGGCGGGATTCCCGCCAGGGAGAAGAGGCAAAGCGTCATGATGAAACTCAAATGTGGGTTGGTCCCATACAAACCATCGTAGTCGTCGATGCGAATCTTGCCGCTCTTCTGCTCAATCACGTTGATTACGGTAAATGCACCTAAGTTGGCCGCCATATAAACAAGAAGATAGAAGACCAAAGAGGTCATTCCTTCTGCCGTTCCGCCCATGACGCCTAGCACGAGGTAACCTGCTTGCGAAATAGCGCTAAATGCCATAAAGCGTTTTAGGTTTTGCTGCTGGATGGCAAAGAGGTTGGCTATCGTAATGGAGGCAATGATGATCCAAAAGAGGGCAGTGTTCCATTCTTCTGAGAAGCCTTCGCCTGCAAATGCCTTAATCAAGACTGTGAACAAAAACGAAAGCGGCTGAGCCTTTGGAGATAACGCTTAAGTAACCCGTAACTACCGTGGGTGCGCCTTGATAGGTGTCGGCCGTCCACAGATGGAAGGGTACTAAAGAGATTTTGAAGCCCATACCGGATAGGAACAGCAGCAGGCCAATCGTACTCAAAAGGGTATGATCGACGGCAAAGCGGTCGTGAATCTCCGAGAAATAGAGTGAACCGGTAGCACCATAGATGAAAGAAACGCCATATAATAAGAGGGCGCTGGAGAAAAGGGCTAAGAGTATAAACTTAGCGCCCGCTTCTGCACTTTCGTAGCGATATTTATCATAGGCGATCAATGCTGCCATTGGGACGGAGGCCATTTCAAGTCCGATGAAGAACATAATAAAGTGGCCTGATGAGATCATAAAGTACATACCCAGCAGGGTAAACAGCGTTACGATATAGAACTCTCCTTGCTTTACGATGTTGGCAGTTTGACGCATATAGCCGTTGACCATAAGGAAGGTGATCAATGTGCCAATGCTCAAGATGGATTTCATAATGGTCATCATCGGCGTATGAACATACATTCCGCCAAAAAGCTTCCGTTGCGGGCGTACATCCCATACAAGTGGGCAGGAAGTTTGATGCCACTTGGAAGATCATCAACACAATGGCGATATTACCTATCTTATTGCCGTGGAGAATACCTTCTTCGGTCGGCGTTTTATCTTTGCAAATAAAGAGATCGGCCACAAAGAGCAGCAGAATTACAGCCATAAGGCTGAGTTCTTCAGGCATATTCAAAAATTGAGAATAATCCATTTCTTTTTTTATTTTTGAAGTTTAGGCTACTGCGGCCAAAAATGTGATTTACAATCGGGGAAACTCCGCCATTAATCATATCGCTTACCCAACCCGGAGCCATACCTAAAGCTGCAATGGCTACGATGAGGGCAGATGACGGCAAAGCGCTCGATGGGATTTGCGTCACTCAGTTTGAGATGTTCCGGATTCTTGCAAACACCATAAAGGATCTTGCCGACAAGTCGTAAGATGTAGACTGCCGTGATCACAATACTGGTGCAGGCAGCAATGGTCAAAAACGCGGTGGAAGGTGTCGGCATTATTGAAAGATCCAACGAAGATGGTCATTTCGGCAACGAATCCGCTAAAACCGGGTAGACCTAAGTTGGCCAAACCGGCAATTACGTAGCAAACAGCCAAGAATGGCATAATGCGCATCAGGCCGCTCATTTCTCGAATGTCACGCGTATGTGTCCTACCATAGATCATACCAATCAAAGCAAAGAAGAGAGCGGTGGTAAGTCCGTGAGAGAGCATCTGCAAGACTGCACCGGTCACTGCCACCTGGTCCATCATTAATAAACCAAAAAAATTACGAGGCCGCAGTGGGATACAGAAGAGTAGGCGTTGATGTATTTCAAGTCGGTCTGTACGCAGGCTGAGAATGCGCCATAAACTACGGAAATACCGGTCAAGACTAAGAAGATCCAGCCCAACTCGTGTGAGGCTTCAGGCATCAGATACATTGCGATGCGGAAGCAACCATAACCTCCCAGCTTCATTAATACGCCGGCGTGGAGCATAGAAACAGCCGTCGGGGCTGAAGCATGACCATCAGGAGACCAAGTGTGGAAGGGGAAAAGGGCACCCTAAGACGCCAAAACCAACGAAGGTGAGCGGGAACCAAACGTACTGCTGCGCCAAAGGAATGGCATGGGCGCCGCCGGTGTGGTTGGCGATTTCCATAATGTTCATCGTCTCTCCGCCTGCTCCGAAGAAAATGCCGAAGATACCGCACATCAAGAAGGCAGAACCACCCATCAACATTAGTGTAAGCTTCATTGCTGCATATTCTTTCGGACCTGTTCCCCAAACTCCAATAAGGAGATACATCGGAATCAATGCAATCTCATAGAACATAAACATGGCGAACATGTCGACCGTAATGAAGAATCCAAATACGCCAATGCTTAAGAGGGTAAACCAGAGGAAATATTCTTTGTTCATATCCCAGGAAACAAAAAGCTCCGGTGAAGACGATCACGGCTGAGAGCAGGAGCATTGCAACTGAAATGCCGTCAACGCCAACAGAGTATTTAATATGGAGGGAGGTGAACCAATCTACAGAAGCTGTGAAGAGCATTTGCGCATCAGCTCCTGCTGCACGTTCTTTCAAAAAAACAGAATGGTTGTCCATGCGGCTAAAGCAAGCAGTAAGCTACTGCCGACTACCATCACTGTACGAATGGCCTTTTGTCCCTTTGATAACCATAACGCTGGTAACATCAAAAGCGGGATCAGTACAAATAACGATAAAAAGTTCATATTCGTTTCGTGGCTTAAAAAGATCAAAAATTAACAAAAGAGCGAGAAGGCCCAAGAAGAATACAAAAAGCATAACGCTGGATGGAGCCATTTTGCAGACCACGGATGTTGAAACCGAGCTCATGCGTTCCCCAAGCCAAGAAGTTGAAGAAGCCATCGATGATCGTACGGTCGAACCACGCCAAGGGGCGAGAAATCTTCGCGAAGATAATACGATGGGTGATGAACTGGTAAACTTCATCTAAATAGAAGCGGTGGTAAGCCCATTTGTGCAGACCTGCAAATTGGGTCGCCAATTTGTCGGCCACAGGTTGCTTTTTCTCTTGTACATGTAAGTAGCAAGTCCAATAGAAACTAAGGCAATGATTACGCTCTTCAAACCTAACATCCAATTGAAGTGAGATAAGAAGTCGTAAGATTGTCCATCAGCTGAAAATGAATTTACCGAAAGGAATAAATCCGGCAACGCAGGTCACGCCAGCTAAGAAGATCAATGGGAATGTCATCGTCCAAGGAGCTTCGTGAGGGTGAATTTCTGCGTGATGCGCTTTGTTTTCAGTTCCCCAGAAGATGCCAAAAATAAAGACGGAACATATAAAAATGCTGTCATTGCTGCAATAATGGTCATAATCCATCCCATAGCCGGATGATATACAAACGCAGCATCCAAGATTTCATCTTTGGAGAAGAAACCAGAGAACGGAGGTATGCCGGAGATGGCCAAGCAAGAAACGAGGAACGTAATATGTGTGATGGGCATATACTTACGCATACCACCCATTGCGCTCATCTCATTACTATGAACGGCATGGATAAGGCATCCTGCGCATAAGAATAGGCAGGCCTTAAACATAGCGTGTGTAAAGAGGTGGAACATAGCAGCCATATAGCCAATACTCAACTCTCCGTTTACCTCTGCAGACTCAGCTCCGTTCCAAGGTAAGCATACGCCTAAAGCAACCATCATAAAGGCAATCTGAGAGATAGTCGAGAAGGCAAGCACACGCTTAATATCGCTTTGTGCACAAGCCACAGCCGCCGCATAAAAAGGCGGTGAATGCTCCTATCCAACCTACGATATGTAAAGTTTCGGGAGCGTAAGTGATCCACAAAGGGAACAAACGTGCAACCTGATAAACACCGGCTACGACCATCGTAGCTGCATGAATCAAAAGCACTGACAGGCGTAGGACCTTCCATCGCATCAGGCAACCAAATGTGGAGTGGGAACATCGCACTCTTACCGGCACCACCAATGAACATCAGGAATAAAGCTGTCGGAAGCATAAACGCAGCACCGGCAAACTCCCTTACATTATTTTCAATTGTAAAGTCGAAATTGAACGTCTTGGCGTAGTAGCCGAAAAATCAAGATACCGATTAAAAAGAAGAGATCGGCGAAACGCGTTACGATAAACGCCTTCTTTGAGGCCGCAATGGCTGCTTTTTGCGTGTAGTAAAAACCAATTAGCAGATAGGATGAAACACCTACAAGCTCCCAGAATAAATACATCTGGAAGATGTTTGTCGCTACAACCAAGCCCAACATTGACATTGTGAAAAAGGCTGAGGTAAGCATAATAGCGCTGAAAGCCTCGCTCACCGTGCATATATCCAAATGAGTAGATATGGACCATAAACGATACCGTTGTAATGACGATGAGCATCATCACAGAAATCGGATCTAACAGAATACCCATATCAAAATGGAGCGTGCCTAATGGGAGCCAAGTTATATTGAAAGGTACTAATGCATGGTAAACACCTTCAGCTGTTCTAGGCAAGGTAAAATATTGGTAGGCCGTATAGTATGCCAAAGTCATCACTACACCGAGTGAAGACGTACCGATAATACCTGCTAAGCGATGGCTCATCTTTTTACCTGCCAAAGCAAGTATGAGGAAAGATAAGAACGGCAAAGCCGGTATTAACAAGGTATATAAGAATTGATTTTCCATTGTTAGAATCTTTTATCTTATGGACTTAAGAGCAGGAGTGCCTGCCCTGAAATCGTCCTACCATTTCATTTTTTTCTAATTTACCTACCGAAATGTCCTTTAAAAAGGCGATAGATATTAATCATTATAGCGATCGCAATAGCACTTTTCTGCAGCCGAAATTGCAATAGAGAATAATGCAAAGAAGTAACCTTCGTGCCCTTCGGGATAAAGCATTCTGTTGAAAGCAGCAAAGTTCAAATCAGTAGCATTGAGCATCAACTCTACCGAGAGTAGAATAGCCAATGTACTACGACGCGTCAAGAAGCCAAAGATTCCGGCAAACATCATTACCGCCGAAATAATCAGAATATAGTCTAATTGAATCATAACAGAATCGATATTAACGTTTGCGTGCAATTAATAGAGCGGCTACAATGCAGGCCAAGAGGAGTAATGAAACAACCTCAAAGGGTAGGAGATAACCATTTGCCTCTGTTGATAGCAGGTTCATTCCGATATCCTTCATTGAGATAATAGACTCATTAGGAGCTACAAGCTTATCCGTTCCAAATTCGGCCTTTAGAAATGCGTAAACAAACGCACCAAAGCCAACCAGAGAGAGTAGGGCCGAAACAAAAAAATCTTCTGCTTAGTATTGTCGCTCAGCTTATCCTTTGCGCCCCTTGTCAATAGAATTGCAAATACATAAAGAACAACGATACCACCGGCATAAACCATTACCTGAACAGCGCCCAAGAATGTATAACCCATTAAGAAATACATTCCTGCTGTTCCCAATAGGACAAAGAATAAATACGTCGCAGCACGAATAATACTCTTCGTCAAAACTGTGGCAAATGCTGAAAAGACCATCAACACAGCCAAAACAACAAACATTATATTGTGTGAATCCATTGTCGTCTTATTTTGAGGGTGTGTTGTCGGTGTTTGTTTCTGCTTTCGCTGTCGGTTGCTCTTGGGGCTTTGCCGTAGCGTCTTCCGCTGGTGCGGCAGCCTTAGGCGCTACAGGGCGAGCAGGCTTTTCAAGTAAGCGACTTCCAGGTTGGTTTAGTTGTAAAACCAACTTTGAGCGATCAAACACTGCATTTTCGAATGATTGATCAAAAGTGATAGCATCATGGGGACACGCTTTCACACAAAGCATACAAAACATGCAAGAGCCTAAATTGTACTCGTGACGAAGCAGCTGTTTCTTCTTCTTGCCATCAGGTGTAGCCACCATTTCAGTAACCACATTGATCGAATTGTTCGGACAAGCCATCATACAAAGACCGCAGCCGACACACTTATGTTCATTATTTTCGTTATGGGGCATAACGAGACTGCCACGAAAAACGATCGAACATCACGAGTTCTTTTTCTGTTTTCGGGATATTGCTGCGTTATTTTCTTTGTAAAAAGTTCACGCATCGTCGTCCGTAGTCCGATAGCCAGCGTCTTTACTCCACAAAGAAGCCCTTGAATATAGTTCTTATCTTGCATTTCCTTATCAGTTAATGTTGATTCCTAAACCGAAGACTACAAGTAAAGCCATCAAAAGTAAGTTGACCAAACTAAGCGGCATCAAATACTTCCATTCTAAAGATAGGATGTGGTCAATACGTAGACGGGGGAAAGTCCAACGCTCCCACATTAATAAGAAGACCACAAAGAAAGTCTTTCCGACAAACCAAACGGCACCGGGAACATAATCCATTGCGGCATTAAAGCCTTCTAAGCCTGGAATGTGTAAGGGTGCCCAACCTCCGAGGAAGAGGGTTGCAGCTATACCGGCTGTAATAAAAAGGTTGAGGTATTCAGCCAAATAGTAGAAGCCGAAGTGCATACCGGAATATTCAGTGTGATAACCTGCTGTCAATTCACTTTCGCCTTCAGGAAGGTCAAAAGGTCCACGATTACATTCGGCATTACCGGCAATCATATAAATAAGGAAAGCAAATAAAGCCGGAATATGTCCACGTACGATGTTCCACCCATTGTCATATTGCTGTTGTACGATCTCACTGATTTGCATCGTGCCCGTCATTGCTACCATAGTCAGCATAGTAAGGCCTATAGAAACTTCGTAGCTGATCAATTGTGCTCCACTACGCATTGCGCCGATAAGAGAGTATTTATTGTTACTACTCAAACCGGCCAGCAGAATGCCGACAACGCCGATGGACGATACTGCAATAAAGAAGAATATACCGATATTAAAGTCGATGATATGTCCTCCCTTGTTCCAAGGCAGACAAGCAAACGTAAGCATAGAGGCTACAACGACGAGGAACGGCGCAAAATCATGCAATAGCCGATCAGAGTTACGCATTCGTATGATTTCCTTTGTCAACATCTTGAAGACGTCACCAAAAAAACCTGGAGCAAGCCCCATTTACCAACGCGGTTCGGTCCTAATCGACATTGGAAGAAACCACAAACCTTGCGCTCCATATAAATCAGCGCAATGGCAAAGACGGCATATAATGTAATGATGATCAAAGCTACAATGACTGATTCAATCAATGTGGCAGCCCAACTAGGCAAAATCATATTCAGCTGCTCATCTATTGCCGCTGTCCAAGTATTCAAATCAAATAAATAAGATTTCATATAGCAGTCTTTACTTTTTTTAGCGGTCAATATCTGGCACGACGTAGTCTACCGTTCCACCTATGGCCATCAAGTCAGCAATAAAGCAATTGTGACAAACGGTATCCATAGCTGCAACCAAAGGCAAGCCGGTTGAGCGATAATGCAGGCGTGACGGGAATTTGTCTCCTTTGCTCTCAAGCAGCACACCAAATTCGCCGCGACTTCCTTCTACAGCTGAGTAGTATGTGCCTGCAGGAATCTTGATGATGGGTTTCGTCTTGGTTTGGAAAGGTCCTTCAGGAATGCCGTCGATCAATTGTTCTATGATCTTCAAGCTTTCTTCAATTTCCTTCATACGTACCATTAAGCGCGCAAAACTATCACCTTCTGTATAAGTGATCTCTTGAAATCAACTTTGTCGTAAGCAGCATAAAGGTTGGTGCTTGCGCAAGTCATTGCTCCAGCCTGCAGCGCGACCTGTACCACCGGTACAACCAAAGCTGATAACCTGCTCCTTATTTAATACGCCAACGCCTTCAAGACGATTGCGTGCAATGACGTTGTTCACAAAGATATCGTAATACTCTTGGAGGTTGTGGCGCATATATGGGATAAACTCCTTGACGCGGCGCACAAAGTTTGGATGGATGTCAGCCATCACACCACCAATTGTATTGTAGTTTAAAAATCAAGCGGCCGCCACAAGTTTCCTCAAAGATGTCAAGGATCTGTTCGCGGTCACGGAAGCCATACAAGAATGCCGACGTTGCACCCATATCTTGACACAAGCAAGAGAAGAATAGGATGTGCGAATCAATACGCTGAAACTCATCCATAATCGTACGGATATATTGTATGCGCTCACTCACCCTCTATGCCGGCAGCCTTTTCTATGCACATACATAAAGCGTGACGGTTTTGCATAGCGCCCAGATAATCTAAGCGCTCTGTCAATGCTAGTGCTTGCGGATAGGTCAAACTTTCGTTCAATTTTTTTCTATACCGCGATGGATGTAGCCTAAGATTGGATCAATCTTGCGTATGCGTTCACCTTCCAAAGCTACACGGAAGTGCAATACACCGTGGGTTGAGGGGTGTTGAGGCCCAATATTCACGACATAATCATCTTCCGTGAAGATGGTGTTCTCTGCGTCGTGATGCTGCCATCTGGTTGGCGGTTATATTGAGTAGTTACGTCTGCTAAAGGTTCGTTATCCATGCGTAATGGATTTTTCCTCTTCAGGCTTATCATCTTTACGCATCGGGTAGCCGGTCCAATCTTCTCTCAAGAAGATACGGCGCATATCCGGATGGCCTAAGAATTTAATACCGAAAAAGTCGAACACTTCTCGTTCATATATATTGGCGATATCCCAAAGGTCGCTTACGGTTGGTAAGAAAGGGCTTTCCCTATCTGTTGTTGCCGTTTTCAAGCTGACGCGCTTATTTTTTTCGTAGTTGACCAAAGTGTATATACGACGCCAAGTCCTTCCTCGCCCCAGTCCATGCCGGTAAGTGTTTCGAGAAAAATCAAAATGCTCTTCGTCTTTCAGTCGCTGCATTTCTGCGCGTAAATCCTCTGGTGCCAAGCAGCGCAGTTGCAACTCATTCTCCGCTGGCTTCGTCTCAGCCGGCGCTGCTGCCAGTCGAGCGGGTTTCGGAGCTGTCGCTACGGCTTGCGGTGCCGTGTTTGCGCTCTCTTGCTTTATCGTTTGCTCGTTTTCCATTTTCTTTCTAAAAAAACAATTTTTTTGAGGTGATAGAAGGCTTACGCCTCTTCTTCCTCATTCACGATTTTACGCTCTTGTTCTCTCGTTTCAGCCCTGGTTTGCGGATCTTTCTCTTTCCGATTTGTCGTGCCGAAGAAGTTCTCTGCTTTTTACGATACGTTGTAGCTGCATCATGCCATAAAGGAAAGCTTCCGGGCGGGGTGGGCATCCGGGAACGTAAACATTAACCGGGATAATTTCGTCTACGCCTTTTACGACGTGATAAGATTTTTACAAAAGGCCCACCCGTTGTGGCGCATCCGCCGATCGCAACCACATATTTCGGGTCTGCCATCTGGTCATACAAACGCTTTTAAGACGGGGGCCATCTTATTCGTAATGGTACCGCTGACCAAAATGACGTCAGCTTGGCGTGGACTATTACGCGTTACTTCAAATCCGAAGCGCGCAATATCATAGCGAGCTGCGCAGACGGCCATAAACTCAATACCGCAACAACTTGTTGCAAAAAGTCAGAGGCCAAAGTGAATTACTACGGCCCCAGTTGATCAAATCATCCAAAGGTTTTTACGATAACATTGGCGCCGTTGGCATTGAGTTCGGCAACCAATTTTTTTCATATGTCTCGTTATCCTTAAAGTCATCGTAAGGGATGCTCTTGATTTTTGGTCGTTTTAATTTCATTGCCATTTAAGAGCCCCCTTCCTCCAAGCATAAGCTAAGCCTAAAAATTAAAACAAAGAGGAAGAACGCAACGCTCAATAAGCCCGCAGCCCCCAGCGAACGCATCACTACGGCCCAAGGAAACAAGAACATGGTCTCCACATCAAACATCAAGAAAAGGATGGCAAACAAGTAGTAGCCTACGTGAAATTGCATCCACGCCTTTCCGCGTGTGGGAACGCCACATTCATAAGCTTGTTCTTTCTGTGCATTAAAGCTTCTGGGCGAGATCAAGTTGGCCAAGATCACAACCACCGCTACAAATGCGAACCCTGTCAACGCTGTGGTGACAAACAAGGTAAAGTTCATAGCTTCGTATCTAATTATTAATATATAAAAATCAATGTCAGTGTCGCGTAGGCTATAATTGGAAATGAAAGGATATTAATTATTGAGTGGCTCAAACAAGCATCTCTTTCATTCTTGTTGCGTCTTTGCGACAAAAAGGTTTTTTTAATGCAGACGGTAAACGAGCAATAAGCCGAAAAATGCCTGACTCTCTAGAGTGCAAAATTAGAAAAAAACTCTCCATATACCTTGAAAAATGAGCAGAAAGTTAGTTGCTGGTGGTCGACTCAAGGGCATTTAGGGGCCGTTTTTTTGTACGCAAAGTCTTACGCTTGGCTTTGTGTTGGTAGAATCCGGTATTTTTTTGTTGTATAAATTCACGAAACAGGAGGGATGGGACTTATAAGCTGATTTTTATGCTAAAAATGCAAGGACCAAGGGACTCTTAGCACAATAGGAACGTAGAATGATCAGCGTCTCTTTCCCTTTCCTTAAAAGCGAAGTTTGTATGTGATTATTCGTCAAATTGAAGTCAAATATCTAATTTTGCAGCTATGAAACCGCAAATAGCGATAATTACCGGAAATACTTTGGAGGCGATAGGATTGGAAAGCATTGTACGAAAGATGATGCCTAAAGCCGATGTCCTGCTTTTCTCCTCCTTTTTCGGCTTTGGATCAATCTGTCGGCTTCTTTCATTTCTTTATTTCGTCAGAAACTTTATTAAAGCCACGCGCAATTTTTTTCTTGCAGCGGAAGCAACAGACAATTGTTTTGATGCACGGCGAAGAGACGCTGCCTTTACAGGGTTTTCGTACGTTTAATGTGCGGCAGCCGGAGGATGTACTTTTGCGCAATATTCTCCAAATGGCGCAAGCAGGCCATCAGCATAGACCGCAACCTGTGCTGGAAGCGCAAGGCGAAATGCCGCGGATCTCACCGCTTACGCCTCGTGAAACGGAGGTGCTTCGCCTTGTGGTCTCCGGTTTGCTTAATAAGGAAATTGCTGATCGTTTAGGCGTAAGTCTGACAACAGTCATTTCTCATCGTAAGAATTTGACGGCAAAGCTTGGTTTTCGATCCGTTTCCGCGCTCACTATTTATGCCGTTACGCATGGTATAGCTGCTGTGGAAGAAATTTGACCCTTGCTTTGGTTGGTTCTTTACGTATACAGATATGGAAAAGCGGCTATATTTTATTGGATATAGCCGCTCTGTTGGCGTAAAGAAACGTTTTAAGGCTGCGTTTCACCTTCTATAAAGCGTTCTAATTTCAATGTCTCTCCGTCAAAGACGGCATAGCTAAACCTACTGATCCAGTCTCCGATGATCAACGTGCGAGCTGTGGGCGATAACGATAAGTCCAATTCAATATGGCGATGGCCGAAAATGAAATAATTGATGTCGGCATGTGTGGAAAGGTAGCCTTTCGAAAAGCGAATCAAGTCCTCACGCTCTTCGCCCATATACGGCGGGTCGCCGCCTGCTTGCTCGTGCTTTAAACGACTGTGTTTGGCCCAATTGAGGCCAAATTGCACGCCCCACCGTGGATGAAGCGCAGAGAAAAGTCGCTTGCAAGTAGCATTGTGAAAGATGCGTCGCAGCATTTTATATTTTTGTCCGTCGCACCAAGGCCATCACCATGTGCTAAATAGAAAAGTTTGCCGTAGATTTCAGTGGTAAAGCTGATTTCTCGGTGAACAATCATACCACATTCTTGCTCAAAATAGTCGTTTACCCATAAATCGTGATTGCCCGTAAAGAAGTGCACTTCTACACCTTTGTCCGTCAGTTCGCTAATCTTACCCAGGAGGCGTGTGTATCCTTTTGGGACGACCATACGATATTCATACCAGAAATCAAATATGTCTCCCAAAAGATATACCGCTTCTGTCTTCTCTTTTATACTATCCAAGAAGTTGACCAAGCGGCGCTCATGCGTCCGTCTGTGGGCTATCGCCAGGCTGCCTAAGTGGGCATCTGACAAGAAATAAACTGGTTTCATAGGATTTCGTGTATTTATCTCTTACTGTGCGCGTCTTTGATTGCTGCACGCCAAAGGTTTACTTCAAACGATCAAATTTGAGGCCTCGTTGCGCCGTGATGGATAGGATTAAAAGCAAGCCTAAATCGAGCTTAGCTTCATCGCTCATCATCTCTTTGTCCCAAGTTGGCTCGAAAACAACGCTCAGTTTCAAACTCTTTACCCCTCTACGGATTCTACTCTTTGACGTACGTCTTCCATAATAAAAATCTGCTGCAGGGCAGTTGGGCGCAGTTAGCGTCATATCCATATCTAAATGACCTTCATCATCAAGGTCAATGCGGTAAATAAGCCCTAAGTCGTAGACGTTTACAGGGATTTCCGGATCATAGACGGTTTTCAATACGTCGATAATACGTTGTTCTATTTGCAGTTTTTCTTCTTGTGTCATGTTGATCAAACAATTAATCGAGTTTTCCTTCTTCTTGATAACTATAATAGCACTTGTCAGCCACAATAATGTGATCTACAAGCCTGATATCCAATAGTCGGGCGGCCTGCGCCACCTTCTGCGTCAAGCGATCATCGGCGTGGCTCGGTTGTGGATTACCCGAGGGGTGATTGTGACAGATGGCGAGCGCGGTAGCTTTAGCCTCCAAAGCCTTTCCAAAGAGCAGACGCACGTCAACTGTAGTTTCGGTCAGTCCGCCGCGACCGATGAGTGCGTCGGAAACCAACTGGAGACGGCGATTGAGAAACATAGCGTGAAATTCTTCGTGAGGTGTATCCTCCAATCTTTGCCGAAAGAAGCTGTAAATCTTTTGCGGGCCGTCCATAAGTGGGCGCTGCTCCGCCGGTTCTTCGGCTCTGCGCCGGCCCAATTCGCAGGCTGCTAATATTGTGATCGCTTTCGCCGGGCCGATACCGGCATATCGACACAGCGTTGGGATATCTACGCGACCTAGACGTCGTAGACTATTGCCGTGATCATTGAGGATCTCCTTCATCAACACGACTGCATCTTTGCCGGGACAACCTGAGCCGATCAAAATGGCCAATAGTTCGGCCGAACTCAATTGCCTGGGCCCTAATTCTTCAAACTTCTCGCGCGGACGATCTTCTTTTGACCACTGATTGATCTTAAGCGGCATAGGCAAGGCGGCTATTTATAGAAATTTTTCTTGAAAGCCTCAAATTCACTCTTGCCCAAAACGCATTGGCGCCACCATGCGCGCAAGAAACCCGTACCATATCCGATGAGCTGTACGAATGCGGCGGGCACAGCCAAGAGTCCGACGAGCAAACTTCGGTTGCGGATGCCGGCATCTATGAAGACCAGCAGTGCATATAAAATCAAAAGAGCCCAAGCCCACGGACAGAAAAAAACCGATTAGCAGCAAGAGGCAGCAGCCGATGGTAAACACTGCAGGGAGAAGGTGTACTATTTTTTTAATGTGCCGGGGTGTCGCTGCGTAAAGGTTAATGCGCGCGATGCCGAAATTGTGTACTTGCTTGAAAAAAACTTCTTTAGGTCTGTGCGGCGTTTGTGCCATACCCAAGCCTCAGGAAAAAGCCGGCAAGCATAGCCGCCTTCAAAGATACGGGTGGAGAAATCGATGTCTTCGCCAAAGCGCATTTTGCTGAAACCTTGCAAGTCTGTATAGACGCTGCGGCGGACACCCATGTTAAACGATCGGGGATAAAACTTGTCGAGCTTCTGCTTCCGGCCACCGCGTATGCCGCCAGTGGTGAAGAATGAAGTCATCGCGTAGTTAATCGCTTTCTGAATAGGGGTGAATGAGCTATGTGCACGATCCGGACCGCCGAAAGCATCGCAGGGTGCGGCCTCAAGTTCCGCTTCTACGGCATTCAAATAATCGGGCGGGATGACGACGTCTGAATCTAAGACGATAATATAAGTTCCTTGGGCGCGCTCAACGCCATAGTTGCGCGTCTGCCCCGGGCCTGAGTTGTCCTTATAATAATAATGTATGTCCAGTTGCGTCCGGAAAGTTTCGACCTCCGCTTCGCACTTTACTTGAGAGCCATCTTCAACTATGATTACTTCGAAATCTTTATATTTCTGCTCGCAAAGACTTGCTAGCAACTCGCGTACCTCATCAGGACGATTAAATACAGGGACAACAAAGGAATACTTCATAGCTGCGAAATTACGCAAAAAAAGATACAAACCCAAATATTTCCGCATAAAATCGGTTGATGTCCTTTCATAAGATGATTTCTGCAGGTATGATCTGACGTCATTATGTCCTTATGATTTCACCAAAGAAATTTGCAACGATTCTTTCTTGATATGACTTTCAAAAGTGAAGAGGTCTGTTTGTGTTTGCAAAGCGGTAAACTTGTACTCGTTCTCTATTATTGTAATCAATAATGGAAAAATCGCCGTCATTAGAGGACGGTCGGAATGGAAAAATGTTCATTGTTTGCTCGTCTAAAATCTTTTGCTTATCTTTGCAGTGAGCATTGGGACAGATGTTTCGTGAAGTGCACGCGCGGATGCCGTCCCCTTGTGATTTATAAACCTTCTAAAAACCATGTATTATGGACTATTCTTTAAACAAGCGTAAAATGACTATCGGCTCTCTGAAGGGCAAAAGAAGTCTATGTGGCCAGCCCTGTTTGCCAAAAACAGCGAATTTCATTCGATAAACTTTGTGCGCGAATGGCTGAAGACACTACGGTCGGTGATGCTGATGTGGCTGCAGTGTTCTACAAGTTTCGTACGGTTTTTGAACCAACTCTGTTCGCAGGGATTCATTGTGGATGCCGGCCCGCTCGGAACGTTTCGTCCGACTTTTTACCTCGAAAGTGGTAGCTAAAGAGAAAGACTTCAAGCCGATGGATTGTATTTCTAAAGGCCTACATTCGCTTCACGCCGACAGCCGATTTCCGCCGCTTGAAGCATGTGCAATATTATCGGGTAACCAAACTTCAGAAGCCACCCAAGCCCTCGGGCGGCGGCCTTCCGGGTAGCGGAACATAAATACGTAATAACTTAGATTTGAAGTAGGGAGGAAAACATTAGTTTTCCTCCTACTTTTTGTATCCCATACCATCTCAACGCGAAATGGTACGTATCTTTTGGGTAAAACCTCCGCTCCTTTTTGCTAAAAGATCCGCTCCTTTTTGGGTAAAAGGTCCGTACCTTTTTGCGCAATAGGTACGGACATTGCAAAAGTGGAGCACTCCAGATATAGATGCTTTGAAAAATTTCATCGTCAACTTATTAGGGGCTATTGCTGCCTATTGCCTGTTTTCCAAAGAAGCCGTGCATCAATGTACAAAGGGCTGTCGATACACGGCTTACTTTGTTCTGGACTCGTCGAACTCACGTTATCTATGTACCAAAGGCAGGATGAGGTACATGCCAGTTGATGGGCTTCTGAAAAATCATATATCAACCGAATCGGAAGATAGATGAAGAGAAAAAGTAAAAAAATCTCAATATGCAATGAGTCGTATAGAGCAGCAAAGGAGGTGTTTTATCTCATTCATTCCTGATAATTCGCATTATATCCTCATAAAGAGCAAAAAAAAAAGAAGGAAAAGGTTATGGCAATAAAAAAAATGCTAACTTTGCAGAGAGTTGTAAAAGGTTTATGTACCAGACGATAATCATACAATGCAGTAAACCGTCGTTTCCATCTTTAGAGAATGGGTTTGATGGGGTACGAGAAAACATCTCTTTTCCCGTAAGTTTTTGTGTGTCAAATTTGGTTAGCTCAAATAATTTGCTAACACACACACACACACACACACACACACACACACACACACAGGCGCTACTGGCGTAACTTCTCTCTTAAACCTCTTTCCGTACGCGCGCGTGAGATTTGGCGCATCCCCTTAAGGCAAAGGACATATATGTGGTTCCTTCGCTTGAATTTTTGTGTCCTTTTGAGAAGGCTTGTCATTTGAAATAAACAAAAAATGTGAATATTCAACATTGAGTAATATTCAAAGATGAGTAATAAATCAGAAAACAAAATTTAATTTTAATGATTGTGAGACAAACGAAATTATTATTATTGCTGCTGTTGACCATGTTGAATGTGGTTAACGCAAGTGCTACAATCAATGGTGATAAGTTTACCAAAGATGGCATGACCTATGTAATCACTGATGTTGCCCATCATAAAGTCGCCTTTGCTGGCTCAAACAACAGTGGAGCTATCAGCATCCCTGCGACGGTGAATGACAGTGTAAACATAGTATGGACTGTAACCCGCATCCAAAAACAACAGCAACGTGCCCAATGCCACGTCTGTGGTAATTCCAAACACGGTCACGGCTATGGAGGCGAACTCTCTCGCTGGGAACAAGTTGACGACAGTCATCGTTCCTGCATCGGTAACAAGCATGGACAATGGTGTATTCAATGCCTGCCAAGCTCTTCAGGCAATCCATGTTGATGCTGGTAATACCAAATACTATTCCGACAACGGCGTGCTTTACGAGAGAGACGGGAGCAAGATGTGGCTGCTGAATTATCCTATTGCACGCCCTGATGTCGCTTACACCGTACCGGAAGGAACGACGGGTGTCAGGGTCAACGCTTTCCAGAGTGCCAAGAATATTCAGACCGTTACGTTGCCTACGACTTTGGTGGATCTTCCATACGCAACACCTGGCTATAATGGATTCACTTCCGCGCAGAAACTCACAGCCATCAACGTGGCTACAGGCAATCCTAATTTCAAGAGTGATGGGGGTGTCGTCTTCACTAATAATGGCAAAGAGCTGGTGGTCTATCCTTGTGGTAAAGGATCTTCAACCTTAGGATACGACCCCTATACTTACGAGGTCCCGGCAACTGTCGATAAAATCCGCCCCTGTGCCTTTGCCCATCTAGAAGGATTTACCTCCGTTAAAATGAGTTCCCCACTCAAAGAAATCGGTGAGGATGCGTTTAACGCTTGCAGATATTTGAAAACTGTTGCAATCCCATCAACGGTCAACAAGATTGCCGATGGCGCTTTCTCTGGCTCCATTCAGCTGACGGCCATCAACGTAGAAAGTGGCAATACAACATACAGCTCTGCTGACGGCGTGCTTTACAATGCTGATCAGACCGAACTTGTAGGCTATCCAGGTGGCAAACAAGGTCCGTACACCACATTGCCCACCACTAAGACTATCAGGACAAGGGCTTTCTATTATGCCGCAGGAATCACCAAGCTGACATTGACCCCGGGCGTGGAAGAGATTGGGAACGATGCATTCCAGCAGACACGTAACTTGAAGGAACTCGTGTTCCAGCCAACATCTACTTTCAAGAAGATGGGGACATGAGCTTTCGTTGGTTCCGGTTTGGAGAAACTGGAACTCCCGCCTCCTTGAAACCCTGGGCACTGCTGCCTTCAACGGATGCACCAAGCTTAAAACCGTAACCGTGGCTGACGGCTCCCAGCTCCAGATGGTCGGACAATCTTCTTTCGCTGGTTGTACCAGCCTTGAATCCTTCCAATTCCTTGGATCCAGCGTAGCTGTCACTATTGGCAAGAACGCTTTTAGTGGCGACACCAAGCTGCCCACCTTTACCATCCCCGGCACTGTCACGACCATAGAAGAGGGTGCTTTCAACGGTTGCTCCTCCATGACCTCTGTAACTTTTTGATACGCCGGCAAGGATTACCACCATTGGGGCAGGTGCTTTCCAAAATGCAGGTTTATTGAGTATTCACCTGCCGGAGAGTGTGACCACCATCGAGCAGTCTGCCTTCAATAGCTGTCAGAAACTGACGAAGATTGATATTCCCGCTGCTACGACCTCTATTGATCCGAAGGCTTTCCAGTTCTGCGGTTCACTTACAGAACTTAATGCTGATCCCGGTAACCCGAAGTATTCAAGTGTAGATGGTTTCCTCCTCAGCAAGGACAAGAAGACACTCATCGCTTTCCCTCCGGGCAAGGCAAGCACCTATTATACTATGCTTCCCCCTACCATCGAGGAGATTGGCCCTTACGCTTTCTATTATGTTCAGAAACTGGAGAACGTTACCATCCCCGTGCTGGTCAACAAGATTGATGCGCATGCCTTCGATATGTGTAAGCAGTTGAACACGATTGCCTTTCTGAGCAAGACTCCTATCCCTGCTGACAAGGTAGATAACACTGCCTTCTATGCGCCAAATGTGGACAAGTCGAAGATTGATCTCAGCGTGCGCAAAGGTTCTGAGAGCAGCTATGCCGCAAATACTGTCTGGAATGGATTCAACAAGATTGGTGTGTCTTTTTTCAAAGATCCCAACGGATATGGCAATACGGAGTATTTCCCATTGTCGAAGAAGGCTGTGATGGTGGTTGATGTGCAGAGCGATGTGTACACATACGTTGTTCCTGCAAAGGTGACCAATACTGCTGACAGTATGGAGTATGAAGTACGCCTTTGGGGCGACTATGCCATGAAGAACAGCTCAACCAATATCAAGGAAGTCGTATTCCGCAATACCCTCGACTATGTAGGTATCGATGCCTTCAAGAAGGCTGACGGCAGTACAACCGTTGAAAGTGCTTTCTTCACTTGCGCTACACCTGCCAAGGATATGAGCGCAACGAAGTGGGAACTTGGCTCTGGCTATTCAGAGTTTGCCACCAACCTACAGCACATCTTTGTGAAGAAGAGTGCCGTTGGCGCTTACAAGGCAGCCGAAGGCTGGACACGTTATGCTAGCAATGTTGACTATAAGATTCCTGGTGTGAGCATCAAGCACAAATACGGCACATTTGCCCGCGAGTTCGATGCCAACCTTGGTATATATAAGGAGGAGAAGGATTCTGGAGACGTAGCTGCGTTTGTCGCACCTATATCGGGTGTCACAGCCGGTTCCGGCGACTACGGATCGTCCGCTTACAATATAAGGATGACCAGTATAGATGAGAACGGTGGCGTAACCGGCGACTACAGCTATGTGCCTGCCGAGACGGGTGTGCTTCTCAAAAGCCATGGAGACAGAGGCTCTTCCTGTTGATTTCTACTATGCCATCGGCGAGAAGGACAACGTGCCATATAATATCTCCGGCAACATGATGATTGGCGTAACGGTGAAGAATAAGCAGATTACCACTGGTTCTGATCCTCTCTATGTTGTCTCGGCTAACGAGGGTATCTTCAAGAAGGCTCCGGCCACACTGAATATGCCAGTACACAAGGCGTACGCCAAGATTGCGGGCGTGCCTGCCGGGGCAAGGGTAATGTTTGCTTTCGACGATGACAACACAGAGATAACTGGCATCGAGAACATCAACAGCTCTGACGCAACGGCTGACGACAACGGTGCTTATTACAATTTGAATGGTCAGCGCGTCGGGAAGCCACAGCACGGAGTATATATCCACAACGGAAAGAAAATCATCATCAAGTAAGAAGGGAAATTGTCATGAAAAAGAAAGTATATAGTAAACCAAAGATGGAGATTATCCGCGTCTCAAGCGAGAGCCTGTTGGTTAAAGCCAGCCCCGGTGTCTCAAACAGGGAGTATGACCCAGATACTGAAGAGGTTGGTGCCCCGAGAGACCCCTTCGATAACGAGGATGACAGTTGGTCACAGACCTAGAGTCTTTGGAACGACTGATATATGTATGCCGTGCCTTGCCAAGCCTTTGGCGGGGCACGGCTTCCGCTTTATCAAGGGACAGTTTGTATATGAACTCAGGGCGGAGATGGCTTCCTCCCGAAATACACGACATAGAAGATGCAAGACGCAAGAGAATATTTCTATCATAAGATGAGACGCCAGAGAGCAAGGAAGCAGCGGAAGAACATTGCTCTTGCTTTGCTGGCCCTGCTATGTCTTGGCCTTATTGATATTCTGTTTCTATATTATATGGAAGACTGACATTCTATAAACGACTGGAGGGAATGTAACATCGATGTTGAGGAACTATTAGATCAAGGGTAAAGGGGCACTATGGCTGTTGCCTGAGAATCAGTTTCTCCAATATCATGATGAATGATAAAAGAGAGTTATCCTTCTTTCAATGTATAGAGGTTGTAAAACCTTGGGAAAAGGACATTTCGGGTCAAATGGATTTCCAAGCTTTCTATATGGAATTTACAAGAGACCGTATTTCTTTCGCGAAGGAATGCCATCCGGTATCGAGGCATAAGAATTCGCTGTCACCTCCTATGAGGGGAATCCTGTGAGCCGTCCGTCTTCATAAAAGAAGGCGGGCGGTAATCTTTTTCAGTCCTATCCAATTGATGTGGATGCCGTATTTAACGTGAGTTCGACGAATTATAAGTGTCTATAGATTTGGCGATTAGCGAAATTTGTTGTAACTTTAAGGTGTTGGTATACCTAGAATTACGAACAAAAATCGCTATGATCACCGAAGCCAAAGTTTTTCACTTCGTTCAAGGAAACTCCTGAAATATTTTGTATGGCAGACGACTTCTGCAAGTTTTTTTGATGCAATGACAGCAAAATATACGCTAAAAACCTGCCGGAAAAAGAAAATATCATCGAAGTTCCACGATGTCAAAGGCAGAAGTCATGCTGATAATGATTCTTTTCCACGACTCCGGTTATCGCTGCTTTAAACATTTCTATCTTGAAAAAAAGTATGTAAGTATCTTCGCCATCTGTTTCCCAATGTTGTTTCTTATAACCGTTTAGTAGAATTGGAAAGGGAGGTAGTCGTACCCTTAACCTTGTTTATCAAGAAGGTCCTCTTGGGCAAATGCACGGGTATAAGCTTTGTTGACAGTACACCATTGCGTGTCTGCAAAAAAACCAGAGAATACATATTCACAAAGTTTTTCAAAGGCATAGCCCAAAGCGGAAAATGCTCTATGGGTTGGTTCTTCGGTTTCAAATTGCATTTGATTTGCAATGAGAAAGGAGAGCTTCTCAACTTTATGATAACGCCGGGAGATATTGATGACCGTATGCCTTTGGAGTACAGAGCTTTTATAGAGTTCATACAAGGTAAGCTGTTCGGTGACAAGGGGTACATCAGCAAGAACCTCTTTCAAAGGCTTTTCGTTGACGGAATACAACTTATTACCAAATTGAAAAGTAACCTGAAAGGAGCTTTAATGAGTGTCTCAGACAGACTTTTACTCAGAAAAAGAGCCATTATAGAAACGGTGAATGATGAACTTAAGAACATTGCACAAGTGGAACACTCCGGACATAGATGCTTCGACAATTCCATCGTCAACTTATTAGGGGCTATTGCTGCCTATTGCCTGTTTCAAAGAAGCCGTGCATCAATGTACAAAGGACCATTGATACACAGCTTGCTTTGTTCTGAATTCGTCGAACTCACGTTAAATTAGAGCGTGTACATTGCGTTGAAGTACACTTTGAAAAAAATAATTTTGAAATATCAAAAGTTTACCCCCTATAATTATTATTGTGAAAAAGAATGTGTTTGCAGTCTTGTGCTTGAATATGTGATATAAAACCAGTGTAATAAATGTCTTTATAATACTTATCTGCGCCTTAATTTGATTGAATGTATTGCGGATTTTTGTGTATATGATGTGATCTATTACTTTTTGTGGTGAAATGCATAGATTGTTCATTTTATTGTAACCAGAAAAGGAAAATGGATCATAAGACCACTGACGGATTAAATCTTAGAAATGAACTCATATTAAAAAGAGAATTTCAAGCAAGTTTTTGGAAAAGATCACTTCAACTCACTTGCTTGATATACCTATTGTATGGATAAAAACAGGCCTTAGATATTTGGGGGCATTGTTTTTCTTTTTGATGCCTTGCGTGTTATATGGGCAAGCCATACAAACTAAACTTTGGGGAAGTGTTAAGAATATATCCGGTGAGATCATGGATTTTGCCAGTGTTGTGGTTGCGAATCCACAATCACCCAACAAAATACTTGCTTCAGCATATACTGATGAGCAAGGAAAGTATCAAATGGCCGTTCGCTGTAATAGCGATAGTCTCTTGCTGCGTGTTTCAAGAATAGAGATGAAGCCTATTACCATGAAGATTCCAAATCAATCAGGAGAATATAATGTTGTGGCAGATGTAAAGGGACGAGAGTTGAGAGAGGTTACTGTAAAAGCTAAGAAAGTGTATTCACGAGGGGACACGATCAATTATAATGTGGGGTCTTTTTCTTTCGTCATCAGATCAGTCTATTGCTGACGTGCTGAAGAAGATGCCAGGCATTACTGTCGCAAAGAATGGACAAATATCTTATCAGGGTAAACCCATCAAGAACTTCTATATTGAAGGCCTCGACTTGATGAAGGGACATTATAATATAGCCGCGAATAATATTGATCCCAAGAATGTAGGAACAGTGCAGGTATTGGAAAGTCATCAAGACATAAAAGGCCCTAAAAGGGCTGCGTCCCGAAGAACAAGCTTCTATCAATATTCGCCTAAAAGAAGGCGTAAAGGGCGTATTCAATTTAATTACGATCCTTGGAGGTGGTTACGGCAATAATCCTTTGTGGAATAATGGTGCTATTGCTACTTATTTTAAGCGCAACAGCCAGTTTCTTGCCACTTATAAAGGAAATAATACTGGTGAAGATTTATCTCAAGAACTTTATTCCCTCGACAATGACTTTTCTCGCACAAGTGCAATTTCTCTCATTACCATGCCATCAGCTCCCGGCATAGATAAACGCTTTTACTATTTCAACCACTCTCATAATACAACTTTCAACAATGTCTATCGGGTTGGTAAGTCGGGTGAATTAGGCGTTAATGTGGCATATCTCCACGACAAAGACGAGAGGCGCAGCCTGTCGAATACAAGCAACATTCTGCCTGATGGTTCACAGAATGTGGTAGAGGAAGCTATGATGGGCGTCGCTAAAGAACAAAAGGCTTATGGAGATATCTCCTATCTAAGCAATAGTGAACGTCGTTATTTGAAAGAGCAACTGAAATTTGATTGGGGAAAAATTAAAGCCAATAGTAAAATTTTAGCCGGTAATAAAGTTATAGAACAACTTGGAGGGATAGATGCTTATCGTCTTTTAAATAAGTTACATTTTACCAATCGTAACGCTGCACATTGGGGTTATGAAGTGCTTTCCTTTGTTAATCTTGAAAAAGCGACCTCATTATCTTTCTGTTTACCCAAATCTGTTTCCTCATAGTATTGCCGATAATACATTACATCAGCAAGTTGATGTTCACAACTTCTCAACAGATAATACCTTTAGTTTGCTTTCTGCTTGGAGAATTGGCAATGTGAATTTTTCATCCTTCTGCGATGGTAGATTTTTCAGCACAATTCGCTGAATAGTTCGCTTGCAAGTTTTTCAGAACGATCTAACTTTTAATCTCTTCAATGCCGGAATTGGGACAGAGGCTACATATAATGTTGGTAAATTATATGCTTCAGTATATTTTTCCTTTCAGATTTAAGAGTTTTCGACTAACTGATTTTACTACAGGCCAAGTAACAAATAAAGCACGATTGCGACTAGAACCAAATCTAAATGTTACTTATCGTATTAATAGCAGCCACGAATTAAGGTTAAAAATCGGCTATTACATACTCAACACCTGTTATTGAAAAATCTATACGCTAATAATATTCTAACTTCTTATCGCCAACTTTCGGCATATAGTGTAACGGGTTTATTCGAAGGTTTAAATCAATCTTACACATTTGGCTATTCGTTCAAAAATATCCTTTCGATGAGTTTTGCCGGCATCGATTTTTCATTATATCGACAAAGGCCGGAGGTGCTCTATGGCGCTTATTATGATGGTATTGCCGAGCGTATCATCAGTCAATACACAAAAAGAGAACGCTCATACATTCACAACTAAAAATTCATGGTAGCCAAGGCTTTGATTGGAAGCGACTCAAAATAGGCTCTTCGCTGTCTTATTCTCATTATGATAATCCGTTATTAGTGCAACATTCGGTCCTTCGTTATTCCGGTGATGCAGTATCGACAAGCGTAGATATCAGTCTTACACCCTTCAAATGGCTTTCCTTTTCGTATATAGGCGACTATTATTGGGCTCGTACAAGGCAAAAGGGGGGCAAACGCCAACCTTGGTGGTGTTCAATAAACAATAGTGCCTCTTTGAATTTTATGCTACCCGGTGATATTACTTTCTCAACTTCTTTCAATCATTATTATAACAAAATGAATAGTGGTGATAAATCTTTTCTCTTACTCAATGCGGAAGCAAAATATGCTATTAAGCGATTCAGCTTTATATTGTCGTGCGATAATATATTCAATCGTAAGACCTACTCATATTCAAATCTGTCAGCACTTACAGCGACAAAGTCTGTATATGATATTCGCCCTTTGTGTGTTTTGTTAAAAGTCAGATTTAGGTTAATATAAAATCAGTATAAGTTATGAAGCGACTTCTTATTCTTGGTTGTCTGTTTGTTTCACTTACAGCGCAGGCACAAATTATCGTACCCTTCTCGCAAGATCTTCGAAAAGGCATAGTTGTTGATACGGCTAGATACAGAGTGACCTATAGCCTAAAGTATAAAAATCATCCATCCGACAAGGCTTATTTAGACGACGTTCGCAATGTATATATAGGTCGGAATTATGTGAAAGACTTCAGTGATATTATTTTTCACTTTGATTCTCTTCGTACAGAAGAGTCAAAGCGTGGAGCTACGGCACTCTCTAATGTGCAAGGAAATCCATGGCCCATAGAGTTAACACTTGGAAATAATAGCAGAAAGGCAGAAATTAAATATCGTATGCCTATGCAAACAGGCGTTCTGCTGTATCAACAAGATGTGCCATCATTTAACTGGACTTTCACAGAGGAAGTAGATACTATCCTTGGTTATGCTTGTGCTAAGGCTATCGCTCCCTTTGCCGGTAGAGTATACGGCATGGTTTTCCATGGAAATACCTCTACCTTTCGGGCCTTATAAGTTTGGAGGCTTACCAGGCTTGATATTAAAGGTACAAGACAATGAGTCGCAATATATTTGGGAGGCTATGGGTTTTGAGAAAATGAATGCCCCCATATTCACGTATCGTTACGAAGGAGAAAAGAAGTGTTCTGTAGAAGAGGCGAGTAAAACTATCTCTCGTATTTTTAAATCGCCACTTTCCTTTATTGCTGCCAGTATGGGAGGAGCGAAGATAACCATACTCGATAAAAATGGAAAACCTAACTCATCAGATAATCCTGAAGCTTATGCCATTTCATACAAACCCCTAGAAATTGAAGAGAAATAAAGACAAGGCACTTAGGTTGAAGAGTAGGTTTTAAACTTTGTACTTTTACTATGTGTGATTGTTCATTTTTTTCGCATCTGTCGCCAAGAGATTCTTTTTAACGAGATCGTATTTTATATACGATGCTCCCGATTATACACCCTATAACAGCTGTAAGCATAAAAATTAAAAAGTAGTAGGTTCCGGATGGTATCCTGTATTAGATGATATTTCAAAAAAATAATTCATCGAATTTTTGTCAATTCATTTTGATCAAGATCACACTTGTCGCCTATAATAAGAGGCGTTATGATGATGTAGTTCACAACAAACAAAGTCAATGTCGAAATAAGTAGAGAGGTCAAAAAAACAAAGATCTTTTTCATAAACAAGTTCTATATTCAAAGTGATTTGCTGGACAACACTATTCATTTTTTTACTTATGCTTTTTTTACGGCTGAAAGGACCTATTTCCCGAATTTCGTTAGGAAAGTTAGGAAGGGTCTTATGACAGCTTCATTCGTCGCCAAAGCCAGTTGGGAATGAGACGCCAAAAGAAGGTCAAGATGCGCCAGCGCGTGTCAATGATGCATACGTGGCGGCGATGCCTGATGGCTTTCATAATACTCCTAGCCACTTGTTCGGTGGTCATCAGCATAGGAAAGTGTTCGCTATCTGTGAGTAGAGGGGTGTCAACAAAGCCCGGACGGATGTCAGTGAAGATAATGTTGTGCTGTTTTTGGGTAGCCAATTGTTCTAGTGCTTGTAAATAGGTGTTCTGCATAGCTTTCGTTGCACTATAAGCTGGAGCGGAGCCAAGTCCCTTTGTACCTGCAATGGATGTGATGCAGACGATATGTCCTCCACCATGCGTTGTAAAAATAACGATAGGCGGCACTTACCATCCTTGTAAAGCCGGTGGCATTGGTTTTCATGGTTAGAATTTCTTTCTCAGCCTCTAATGTGGGATTTTTCCATCCTATTCCTGTTGAGTGGAAATACAGATCAAGTCCACCCATGCGTTTAATGAGTTGATCAAGCGCCACCTCAGCCTCTTCATCCGTTACGTCAATTCGTGCCGTGAAGACGCGCTCCGGCGCTTTATCCTTTAAAGCTGCCAACTTTTCTAAGCGGCGCGCAGCTACGCCGACTATCCATCCCTGTTTAATAAAAAAAGCCGCGCTACTTCACAGCCGATGCCGCTACTAGCTCCAAGAATAATTACTCTGTTTATTTTCATAATGTCATAAGTGGCCTATCTAAGTTTTAACTCGCAAGTTTTAGCGTGTCGTCCCTTTACCATAAAGTAGGGGCTATGCATCTGCCATTATCCAGATTATTGTGACATCCCACAGTTCGTTATACTATGCGGAGAACAGACTATCTATGCCAAGCATAATCAGAGTATAACGCCTTAATTGTCGACTTGACGAGGCTCATTAGGGTCACAAATATAAAGAAAAAAAGAAGAAAGTCTTGGTGCATCTTGAGGATATACTTTTTCGACCATTGGAAGTGTACATGATGCCTGTATAATAAATGTCTTTTTAGATTATGCACAAGACACAGCTCAACGGTGCGCTTTACCGCGCATTTGTGAGACGTCTATATTTGCCCCTATTTTGCTTTAAACGGCGAGCAATTAGAAGAGATGACGTGACACATACACCCTATATCGTTTGGTTTAGCCCCCCAGAATTGCTTGTACTATTGAGAGGCCAATGCTTACTTTTGCTGTGTGGTCGTTTTTTTGTTAACTTTGCAGTAACAAGTTAATTCTAAATTAGTTTAAGAGAATGAAGCTCTTGGGATATGCTCCTGCATTTTGGACATCATTGCGCGGATATAACAAAGAGAATTTGAGTGCTGATGTGATGTCCGGCGTCATTGTCGGTATCGTGGCATTACCTTTAGCCATTGCTTTTGCAATAGCATCAGGGTGTTTCTCCTGAGAAAGGTATTATAACAGCTGTAATTGCAGGAGTCATTATTTCTGTTTTTGGTGGCAGCAAAGTGCAAATAGGTGGTCCTACCGGTGCTTTCATTGTTATTGTTTATGGCATTATTCAAGACTATGGCTTTGATGGGCTTATGGTAGCCACCATTATGGCTGGTCTGTTTCTTATTTTACTTGGCCTTCTGAAATTGGGAACCATCATAAAATACATTCCTTATCCTATTGTAGTAGGTTTTACAGCTGGTATTGCGCTTACCATTTTTCACAACTCAAGTGAAAGATTTATTTGGCTTGACGGTAACCAATACGCCTTCTGACTTCTTAGGTAAATGGATGGCATACGGTCAATCGTTAAGTTCGATCAATTGGTGGAGTACTGCGGTCGGTCTTTTAAGCATTTTTATTATTACGAACACAAAGCGTTTTTCAAAGAAAATTCCGGGTTCGTTAGTTGCAATTGTTGTCATGACTTTGGCAGCTTGGATATTGCAGCAATATTGTGGGGTGAACTCTATAGAAACCATTGGCGACCGCTTTACTATTAGCAATAAATTGCCCGAACTGTCTTTGCCAACTATCAACTTTGAAATTATGAAAGGTTTGGTAGCTCCTGCGCTCACAATTGCCTTGCTTGGAGCTATCGAGTCGTTGCTCTCTGCCACTGTTGCTGATGGTGTAACGGGTGAACGGCACGATTCTAATTCTGAACTGATAGGGCAGGGACTTGCCAATATGCTTGTACCATTGTTTGGCGGAATACCTGCTACGGGTGCTATTGCACGTACAATGACCAATATAAACAATGGCGGCAAATCGCCTCTTGCAGGTGTTGTTCACGCTATCGTGCTCTTGCTCATCTTTTTATTTATGATGCCTTTGGCGCAATATATACCCATGTCGTGTTTGGCGGGAGTATTGGTTGTAGTGGCTTACAATATGAGCGGTTGGAGAACTTTTGCAGCTTTGCTTAAAACACCTAAGTCGGATATTGTTATTTTGCTTGTTACCTTCTTCCTTACGGTGGTATTCGACCTTACGGTTGCAATCCAAGTAGGCTTGCTTATCGCTTGTTTACTGCTGATGCGTCGTGTCGCGGAAATAACAGACGTGCGTCTTATCACCGATAAGATTAATTTGAACGATGATACCGATGTGCTATTGGATAAGAAGTATCTTACCATTCCCGATGGTGTAGAAGTGTATGAAATCTATGGTCCTTATTTCTTTGGACTTGGCAATCGGTTCGAGGAACTTATGTCTACTATGGGTGATAAGTCGAAAGTTCGCATTATTCGTATGCGTAAAGTGCCGTTCATTGACTCTACGGGACTTCATAATCTTGCTGTAATGTGCGAACAATCGCGTAAACAAGGCATACCAATTGTACTGTCGGGTGTCCTCCCGAATGTAGAAAAACGTATTGTTGAAAGCCAAATTCGACGAACTTTTTAGGTCGTGAGAACATTTGTAGCCATATCAATTTAGCACTGGATCGTGCACAACAAATCGTAAAGACTACGGTAAAATAAGATTAGCTTTGACATTGCGATGCACCGGCAATAGCTTTAGTGGCACGCGATAACTATTTGTTTATTGAAACTATATGGTGCATTATAGGCGTGAGCTTAGGAAAAGTTTAGTATACAAATAGTTCTAACTTTTAAAGGATTTCCTTAACCAAAACTCGCATAATATGTGAGTTCGGCATATATTCTGTTTGCAAATTGCTTTCCGAAGAGCCTGTTCGTGAAGGATTTTACATTGATTTATACCGAACTAGTGCTAATTTTAACTGCCTCATATTTACTCTTTATGCTTAGACTTTGAGGAGTGCTTCTTATGGTCGAGCCACACAATCAACACGATGAGCCCACACCAAGCCACGAAAGCAAGCATCCAGCCCCAATTGATTGACTGTGCCGTCTCTTGGATAAGTGCCACTAACTCAGCAAAAGTGCCGCTCCGCTGTAGGAAAGAAAAGAACATCAGGCCGAATAGTGCCAGAAACCCATTTAAGAAAACAGACGTCATCATCTTTAATTTCCACCTAAAGGGAGCTTTCTTGCCTCCTTCATTGACGTAGCCTTTCCCTATAAGGAAGATAGAATAAAAAGGCAGGAACAAGAATCAAGATGATTCCGCCAGGAACGCCCCCAATATTCCAGTTGAGTAAAAAGAGTTTTTTTAGAGGTAAATAATGTTCCGAAGCCACATAAATCAGGAACAATATCACATAGGTAAACATCATTCCCAGTGAATATTTCAGAACTCCACTCTTTATCTTTTTCTAAACAAAGCTCCTTAAAAAGCCCATAATATGCCCATCCAAACGAACAGCAATAGTCCGCCAAGCAGAAAAAGCAATCTCATGATTCATACTTCCTATTTTCGATTAAAAAGATCCGTTTTTACTCAAATAAGTCCCTCTATCTGAAAGAGATTTCGTGTAGAGTTATGAAAACGCTTCTACTCCTATAGCGTTTTTCAGTCGCGTTCTTATACCGAATCCACGTATTATAGCATCTTTGATCTTAAATACAAAGCAACTCGCCCTCGTACCAAAAGGCCGAGGGCGAGTAAATTTCAATAGGACTAACTGTAGATTAACATTTAGCTACCAATTCTTCAGTGTCCTTAGCGATCAATAATTCTTCATCAGTCGGGATAACGGCTACGATAACTTTGCTGTCAGGCGTAGAGATGATTTCTTCCTCACCAAAGTTTTTCCGATTCTTTTCAAAATCGAGTTTTACGCCGAGATATTCCATGTTCTTGCAAGCTTCTTCGCGCACGTCCCATTGGTGTTCACCGACACCAGCCGTGAAGATAATAGCGTCTACGCCATTCATCGCTGCAGCATAAGCGCCAATGTATTTCTTGATACGATAATCATACATATCAAGCGCCAATTGTGCACGCTCATTCCCAGCCATTGCCGCGTCATCAATGATACGCATATCGCTGGACATCTCAGTGATACCCAAGACGCCGCTCTCTTTGTTGAGAAGATTGACAGCCTCTTCTAACGTCTGATGTTCACGCTCCATAATATAGAGAATAGCGGACGCATCGATATCGCCGGTGCGCGTACCCATCATGAGACCTTCAAGCGGCGTCAAGCCCATAGATGTATCTATGCACTTTCCGTGATCTACGGCAGAGATAGACGCGCCGTTGCCGATATGACAAGTGATGAAGCGATGCTCCTCAGGCTTCAGGTTCAAGAATTCACCTGCACGCTGAGTCACGTAGCGGTGACTTGTGCCGTGAGCGCCATAGCGGCGAATGCGCATTTCTGAATAATAGCGGTAAGGAAGCGCATACATATACGCCTTAGGCGGCATAGTTTGGTGGAAAGCCGTATCAAAAACAAAGACTTGTGGGAGATCAGGCAATTGCTCCTTAACAGCCAAGTAGCCCTTCAAGTGTGCTTCGCTGTGAAGTGGCGCCAATTCCATAAAAGGCTTCCATTGTTCGATCATTTCGTCTGAGACGATTTGGCTCTTCGTGAAGATACCACCCGCGACAATGCGGTGGCCGGCTGCGCTAATCTCGTCCAAACTCTTGATGGCACCGATTTCAGGATCGAGCAGCGTTTTAAACATCAAACGAATACCTTCAGAATGCGTCGGGCATTCGTGTTCAATGACGCGCTTCGTGCCATCCGGGAGTGTTACTTTAAGAAAAGAACCTTCAATGCCGACCTTTTTCTATACCACCGGCTGCAATGACGCTATGATTCTCCATCTCATACAATTTGTATTTGATGGATGAACTACCACAATTGACTACAAGAATTTTCATATTACTTATTTTTTTCTTCTTTGGCAGCAATAGCTTGATTCGCTGTTATGGCTACCATTTTATAAATATCTTCTACACTACATCCACGCGAAAGATCATTGACCGGACGCGCGATACCCCTGCAAGATGGGGCCAAGTGCTTCCAGCCTTACCCAAACGTTGCACGAGTTTGTAGCCAATATTTCCCACTTCCAAGTTGGGTGCGATCAAAAACATTCGCTTTGCCGGCTATATTGCTGCCCGGTGCTTTCTTCTCACCTACAGAGGGTACGAGTGCTGCATCAGCTTGCAGTTCGCCATCCACTTGAAGGTCGGGATACATTTTCTTTGCGATGCGTGTAGCCTCAACAACTTTATCCACGACTTCGTGCTTTGCACTGCCTTTCGTAGAGAAACTGAGCATCGCCACACGGGGTTCATCAATTCCGGCTACGCTTTTAGCCGTTTGAGCCGTACAATAAGCGATTTGTGCCAACTGCTCGGCATCCGGCATCGGCGTAACAGCTACGTCACCCATTACAATAATGCCGTCCTGTCCGTATTCTTCCAGCTTGCGTCAGCAAGAGCATCGCTCCACTCACGACAGAAACGCCCGGTGCACATTTAATAATCTGCAAAGCCGGTCGCAGCGTTTCGCCCGTCGTGCTGAGTGCGCCGGAGATCTGCCCATCGGCATCGTCACTCTTGATAATCAAGCATCCTAAATAGAGCGGATCCTTCACCAAGTCGCGCGCCATTTCGATAGACATTCCCTTTTTCTTTCTCAGTTCAAACAACAGTTGAGCGTATTCCTCCATTTTAGGATTGTTTTCCGGATCTACGATCTCCGCCTTGTTGATATGCTGTAGGTTCAGTTTGGCTGCCAGCGTGTGAATCGCGTCAGGGTTGCCAATCAGAATGATTTCAGCGAAGCCCTCAGCCAGGACCTTATCGGCAGCGGTCAGTGTGCGCTCTTCTAAAGCTTCCGGAAGTACGATGCGTTGCTTATTAGCACGCGCCCGTTCAATCAGATTTTTGTGTGATACTCATATTTAATAGATTTAATTTCTGACGGCGAAGATACAAAGAAAATCTAAGAATATGTTACCTTCGCATCCTCAAAAACAGAGTATTTCTGTAAAATTACGCATCAAAAAGAAATAGGCAACTAATGACCGATCAAGAATATATGCAAAAGGCCCTGATCGAAGCCAAGCAAGCTTTCGAAGAGGGCGAGGTGCCTGTTGGCGCAGTTATCGTTTGTCGCGACCGCATTATTGCCCGTGCCCACAACCTTACGGAGCGGCTTACCGACGTCACGGCCCACGCAGAAATGCAGGCGATCACAGCTGCAACCAACGCATTAGGCGGAAAATACCTGACCGATTGCACGCTGTACGTCACGGTCGAACCCTGCGTGATGTGTGCCGGAGCATTGGCTTGGTCGCAGGTAAGTAGGATTGTCTATGGCGCGTCTGACCCGAAGCGGGGCTTTTCTGTGTTTGCCCCCGACGCATTGCATCCGCGTACGGAGGTGACGAAAGGCGTTTTAGCCGAAGAATGTGCGAACTTAATGAAGGACTTTTTTCAACGCAGACGCTAAATGGCACTTCATAATCAACTCGGCGCACTCGGCGAAGAGGTGGCAGCGCATTATTTGTCCCAACTCGAGTATCGTCTCTTGGAGCGCAATTGGCGCACGGGGCATTTAGAGGTCGACATCATTGCAGATTATTACGGTGAGATTGTATTTGTGGAAGTCAAAACGCGTAGTTATGAAGCTGAATATACGGCTTTGGAAGCCGTTGACAAGGCGAAGAAAAAGCACCTCGTGCGTGCAGCCCACGATTATATGCATTTGCACCATTTGGATGCCGCTTGTCGCTTCGACATTATAACGGTCGTCGGGCGAGAGGCGCCCTTTCAGATTACGCACTATATCGATGCTTATTCTCCCCAAAGTATTAAACGCAAACAACAATGCAACTGGAGTTTTTGACGTCTGTCGATTCGACGATGGCTTATTTGCAGCGTCTTCCTGACGATGTTTCCACCGACGATCTTTATGTTGTGGTGGCGGAGACGCAAACGGCCGGTCGCGGACAGCGCAGGGACGCATTGGGAGTCTGAATCGGGCAAGAATCTGACTTTAGGTTTGCGTGTTCATCCTACGTTTTTGAAAGCCGATGAACAATTTCGCTTGTCTGAAGTTACGGCTTTGGCCATCGCGGAGGCTTTAGATCTTTATACAGATGGGATTTCTATTAAGTGGCCCAATGATATTTATTGGTACGACCGCAAAATCTGCGGCATGTTGTTAGAACATGATTTGCGCGGGTCTGAGATTGCCTGCACCCGCATTGGCCCTGGTATCAACATCAATCAGCGACAATTTTTTTAGCGACGCACCCAATCCCGTTTCTCTCTATCAAATCCTCGGTCACGATACGGATTTGACCGCCTTTCTCCACCAATTTTTTTACAGCGCTTCTCATCAGCCTATGCCACTCTTCGATCCGGCGCGCGCCAAAGTATAGATTGGCAATATCACCAACGTTTATATCGACGCGAAGGCTTGTTTCCTTACGCCGATGCACAAGGTACATTCCGTGCCCGTCTGATTGGCGTATTGCCCGATGGCACTTTGCAGTTGGAAGATGAAGCCGGCCGCTTACGAAAAGTATGCTTTCAAGGGAAGTGCGCTTCATTTTATGAAGATGCCACACCTATATATATAATGTGTAGTCGACCGCAAGTGATTCCCGGCGCTTGTTTGTGCGCTTTCGGCAGATTTGCGGCCGCTTTCACCTCCTTAGCACTTGAAAAGGCCTAACTTTGCCGTCGTTTTGAAGCCGTTTTTTACGATGAATCGCCAAATTCTTCGCATCGCCATACCGAGTATTATTTCCAACATTACCGTTCCTTTGTTGGGAATGGTTGATATGGGCATCTCCGGCCATTTGGGTTCGACCGTCTATATCGGCGCCATCGCCATTGGGAGTATGATTTTCAATATGCTCTATTGGCTCTTCAACTTCTTGCGTATGGGTACGGGCGGCTTCACTTCCCAAGCCTATGGGCGGGGCGATAAAGCGGAGACCCTCCGCGTGTTGGCGCGTTCGTTGCTCGTAGCCGGCGCCGTATCGGCCTTACTGATTGCCGCCCAACTTCCCTTGGTCGATTTCGGACTCTTGATGATGAAAGCCTCCGGAGAAGTTGCCGTGCAAGCGCGTTTATATTTCCACATCTTGATCTGGGGCGCGCCCGCTGTGCTTGGCCTTTATAGTTTTACGGGGTGGTTTTTGGGCATGCAAGACGCTAAAGTGCCGATGCTCGTGGCTATTGTACAAAAACGTCTGCAACATACTTTTGAGTGCCTCTCTCGTACTTTTTTTGCATTGGAAGGTGGCCGGTGTCGCTGTGGGTACACTTGTGGCCCAATACGCTGGTTTGCTGCTTTTTTTGCCGGCTTTTGGTGGCGTCGCTATCGCGCAGATTGGCGGCAAGTCGACTTGCGTCGGCTCTGGCAAGGAGGCGTTCTCGCTCGCTTCTTTTTCGGTGAATACGGATATTTTTCTTCCGCACGCTGTGCATCGTGGCTGTGCAGGTGGCTTTTACGTCTATCGGTTCGGGGCTCGGCGTTGTCATTCTTTCGGCCAACGCTTTACTCTTGCAGTTTAATACGCTGCTTTCCTATGTGATGGATGGTTTCGCCTATGCCGGGGAGGCGCTTGGCGGCCGCTATTACGGAATGGGCGATCGCGCCGCCTTTCTTCGCCTCACGCGGGCCTTGATTCGCTGGTGCGCAGGCTTGGCCTTATGCTTCTCGGTGGCTTATATCATTGGTGGCGACGCATTGATCCGCCTCTTGACCAACGACGCGGCTACGATTGAGGGCTGCTCAGCGCTATGTGGTCTACGTCTGCCTTATCCCCATCGTAGGCACGGCCGGCTTTCTCTTGGATGGCCTCTTCATTGGTACGACGGCTACGCGCGGGATGCTGCTTTCGGTTTTCTCGGGCGTCGTGTTCTTTTTCTTTTTCCAATCCTTTTTGGTTAAAGTATGGGACAATGATGGCTTGTGGGTCGCTTTTGCCGGCTATTTCTTGGTGCGTGGCCTGGTGCAGGCCTTCTATTTCAAGCGCATCTTGCCGCCGATGCAGCAGGAGGCCGGCGGGAGTAGCTAAGTCTTACGTCTTACTTTTTGAAGTTAGGCCAAACATTTTTGCTTAACTTTGCCTGCAAACGATTCGGACGCAAGTTGGTAAAAGACTTTCGTAATAGTCGTGGACGATCGACGGATTTCAGTTGATGATGATCATAAAAAAACAACAATACAACCAAGATATGACAAAAAATTCAAACGCATTTTGCTCAAACTGAGCGGCGAAAGCTTGATGGGCGAACAAGGTTACGGCATCGACGTACAAAGATTAAACGAATATGCGGCGCAGATTAAGGAGATTCGCGACCTCGGTGTGCAGATCGGCATCGTAATTGGGGGGCGGCAACATCTTTCGCGGACTCAGCGGAGCGAGCAAAGGTTTTGACCGGGTCAAAGGTGACCAAATGGGAATGTGCGCTACGGTGATCAATAGTTTGGCTTTGAGTAGTGCACTTGGTGCTATCGGCGTTAAAGCGCGCGTTCTGACCGCCATTCGTATGGAACCGATCGGCGAATTTTTATAGTAAATGGAAAGCTTGCGAGGCTTTGGAACGCGGCGAGGTCGTGATTATGTCGGCGGGGACGGGCAATCCGTATTTTTACCACTGATACGGGATCGTCTTTGCGCGGAATAGAAATAGAAGCCGACGTAATGCTGAAGGGGACGCGCGTAGATGGCGTCTATACGGCCGATCCGGAGAAAGACCCAAGTGCGGAAAAAAATTTGAGAAAAATCACGTATGATGAAGTGCTTAGCAGAGGTTTGCGCGTGATGGATATAACTGCCATCGCGATGTGCAAGGAAAAACGACTTCCCCATCTATGTTTTCAATATGGACCAACCGGGCAACTTGCGCAAAGTGATCGACGGAGAGCCGATTGGCACTTACGTGCACGCCTGAACGACGCATTCTGTTTTTCGGAACACTTAGAAAGTTTCCGCCTTCTACAAGCGGGCACGGCCGTTTCTTCGGTCGGCCCGCTTTTTGCGTTTAGCAGTGGCAGCTAAAGTGAGACTGCCGATGGCCGCTGACTTGTTTTTTTCTTGCTTCCTCCCCGCTTTTATTGACGATGAGGCGTTAGTGCATGCACCTCACCTCGTTCTTTTTGTCTGTTGGCGCATTTTTCTGTTTCTTCTGTGCTTCGTTGTGTTGTTTGCTCCCGCCAAACTATCGTTTGCTCCCGCCAAACCATTGTTTGCTCCCACCAAACCATTGTTTGCTGCCACCAAACGAAAGGGGGCTGCTGCGGATAATCGCAAATGGGGCTATAAAACAATGAGATATGCAACGCCTCTTTGTTTGTTGCCACCTTGTTTCTGCTGCATTTTATGATCGTCCGCTTCGAGAATAAGTTGGAGAGTCATATGCCTAAGGTGATCAGCGGAGAAAATACTGTATGCCCTCTGGAACCCCAAAAAATCATATTTGATAAGCAGCTATATGTAATGACAGATTTGTATATTTGCATTATGATTAGCCCTTCGCTCTCTATTACTACGCACAAGCGTATTGAAGAATTGGATTTCTTGAAAAGCATCTTTATTCTGCTCATGGTGGCCTTTCATCTACTGTATTTTGCCGACCACTATCCGCTGCTTAAACAGTGGGTTTATACTTTCCACATGCCGGGCTTCCTTCTCATATCCGGCTATTTGATGCCCGTAAATAAGGGGGGACGACACATCGCACGCACTTTGTGGTGGTTTACTGTGCCTTATTTGTTTTTAGAGTCGGCCTATATAGTGCTATCGACAGTTGTTCCGGTACATGATCCTATCAAAGATCTCACCATTCTTGTCTTTGTCGAAAAAAATCTTTTTCAATCCAGTCGGGCCGTACTGGTATTTGCACACGCTTATCTTATGTGGTGCACTTTATTTCGTCGTTTTTCGGTGGTTGAAGGGGCCTACCTTATCGCGCATCTTCGCCTTGGGACTCGCTTATTTCAGTTTGGCTTACGTGGGTTTGGTGGCGTGGGATATGAGCCTCTATTTCACAATCGGTCTCATCGTGCGACAGAGCGGACTCACGTTCCTCCAAGTTTTTCGCCCTTCGTGGTGGGCGCTCCCTGTGCTTGGTTTGTTGGCTTGCCGACCTGACACCTTTCATAAAGGAACCTTGGGCGGTATGCTTACGGTTTATGCTGTGATTGCCACAGCCTTAGCCCTTTATCCTCGCCTGCCTCGGGTTCTGAAACGCCTCTTTTCCTTCTTGGGGCGAAACTCTCTCGTGATCTTTCTTTTTTCTCCGCTTTTCGTTAAGGTGTGTAAGATCTTGCTCCCACGATATCTTGCCTTCGATTCTACCCACCTCCTCTTTTTTTATTTATAGCCCTCCCACTTTGCGTAATAGGTTCACTTGCTGTATGCAAAGTCCTTGATCTCTTGCATCTCACTCCTTGGTTTCTCGGGCGCCCGTCTGCGCTGGCTTAATGCAGATACTCTCTATAGAGCACAAAGTTAAAGAGGTCAAAAGGCATCCGAGGCCAACACTATATCAATGCTTAGGAGTGGATATTGCACACTGCCGGCTTCGTGTTACCTCTGAGGCCTCTTTTTCTTCCCAACAGAGGCGCCTTTATTGGTAAATATTTCTTCTTTCTTTGGTCGTTCTCAATCAAAAACACTATTTTTGCGGCATCACGAAGGGTGAATAAACAATAATATCCAATGATGTGTAGAAGAATTGTTTTGTGTCTGGTGCTCATAGCCTGCTCCGGCGTTTCGCTGATGGCACAAAGAGTGCTCACGCTCGATAGTTGTCGGGCACTTGCCTTACGAAATAATAAAGATTTAGCCATTAGTCGGACCAATCGCGAAGTGGCGCTGAATACGCATAAAGCTGCGCGCACCAATTACCTGCCCAAACTGACGGCGCAGGCGGCTTACATACGCACCGGCAAGGAGATTTCGGTGCTGAATAAGGATCAGAAAAATGCATTGTCCAATATGGGGACAAGTCTCTCTGATGCTTTCTCCGGCACTTTTGGACAAATAGTGCAAGGCATTATTGCCCGCCATCCCGACTTGGCCCCGCTCGTGCAGCAGTTGGGCGGCGTAGGCCAAGCCTTTGCCGGCGCGCTGAATCAGGCAGGGGCGCGGCATCGCAGATGCTTTCCGTACGGACTCGCGTAACCTCGTCGTGGGCAATATTCTCCTTACACAGCCGCTTTATATGGGTGGGAAGATTCGCGCCTACGATCGTTTGACGCATTATGTTCAGGACGTGGCGAATCAGCAACTGCGCGTGGATGAGCAAAACTTGATTTTAGAGACGGATCGCGCTTATTGGCAGACGGTATCCTTGTCTAACAAACTGAAACTGGCGCGCAGTTATCGAGATATGTTGACCCACTTGGACCAAGATGTGACCAAGATGATCGACGCCGGTGTGGCCACGAAAGCCAATCAGTTGCAGGTAAGCGTAAAACTGAACGAGGCGGATATGATGGTGACCAAGGTGGAGGATGGCTTGACATTGTCGCGCATGCTCTTGTGTCAGCTCTGCGGACTCCCACCGGGCGAGAATATAGAAACGGCTGACGAGAACAGAGACGATTTGGCAGTCGGCGGAACCGTGGTCAAGGTCGATGAGCAAACGGCTTTACGAGAATCGCCCCGAACTCTGCCAACTGCAAAGTGCGATCAACATCGCGCAGGAAAAAGGTGAACATCGTCCGTTCCGATTACTTGCCGCACTTGGCTTTGATGGGCGGCTACACGATAACGAATCCGGCCATGTATAATGGATTTGAGAAGAAATTTAGAGGCGACTGGAGCGTCGGCGTTACGTTGAGCGTACCCGTATGGAACTGGGGAGAAGGTCGCTATAAGATTAAAGCGGCAAAGGCTGAGGCTCAGATCGCTACTTTACGCGCTGAAGAAGTGCGCGAAAAGATAGGGGCTGCAGGTAAACCAAGAAATGTTTCGCGTAAAGGAAACCAACAAGCAATTGCGCTTGGCGGAAAAAGAACTTGGAAAAAAGCCAATGAGAACTTGCGCGTGGCTACGCTGGGCTACAAAGAAGGCGTGATCAACACGACAGACGTTCTGGCGGCCGAAACGGCTTGGTTGCAGGCGCAGAGTGATAGAATTGACGCGGAGATAGATAGTATGTTGACTGCTTCTGCCTTGCAAAAGGCTTTGGGTATCTTGAGCGCACAATGAAAAATTTGCGACAGCCGTGTGCGAAGTCGCTCCTTATTTACTCGTAAAACAAGAAAAAAACAAACAGATATGTCATCTAAAAAGAGGGAAATCAATCTGATTCCGGCTATTTTAATTATTGTCGGAGTGATTGTCTTGGTGGTGATAGGCTCACTTTATGCCTTCAACAGTGAACCGGAGACTATTCAGGGTCAAGCAGACGTCACAGAATATCGCGTATCAAGCAAAGTGCCGGCACGCATAGCCCAAATACGCGTGCACGAAGGCGATTACGTACACAAAGGAGATACATTGGCCATCTTATCAGCTCCTGAAGTGCAGGCAAAACTACAGCAGGCTGAGGGCTTGGCTTCAGCTGCGCAGGCGCAAAATCAGAAGGCTGACAACGGCGCTCGCCAAGAGCAGATTCGCGGCGCTTACGATATGTGGCAAAAGGCGCAAGCGGGCGTAGAAATAGCGCAGAAGTCGTATGCCCGTGTAAAGAAGTTGGCAGATGAAGGCGTCGTGACCGCACAAAAGCTCGATGAGGCAACGGCCAACTTAAAAGCGGCCATTGCTACGGCACGCGCCGCGGAATCTCAATACGACATGGCACGCAACGGCGCTCGCCGCGAAGATAAAGCCGCTGCCCGTGCTGTAGTGAGCCAGGCACGTGGCGCAGTCAACGAGGTGCGTTCGTATATTAAAGAGACTTATCTCATTGCATCAGAAGACGGCGAAGTAACGGAAATCTTTCCGGAGCAAGGAGAACTTGTCGGGACAGGGCGCGCCGATTATGAATGTGGCCCGCATCAATGATATTTGGGTCACGTTTAATGTGCGTGAAGACCATTTGGCAGACTTCGGCCTCCATAAAAAGGTAAAGATGACGATTCCCGGTCTCAAAGATAAAGCAGTTGAGGGAACAGTTTTCTATATCAAGCCCTTAGGTAGCTATGCTACGTGGAAAGCGACGAAGAGTACGGGACAATTTGATATGAAAACGTTTGAAGTGCGCGTGCGCCCAACGCAAAAGATCGAAGGCCTGCGTCCGGGTATGACGGCACTTTATCAATATCAATAATACATAGGAGAGAGTAGACGGTAGTTGGCCTCTCTGACCAACATTTATAGACAATAATATATGAGAACGTTGTGGAACGTAGCGCTACGCGAATATAAACGACTGCTTCATCAGCCCATTTATTGGTTTGGGGTGGTCTTAGCACCGCTATTCTGCTGCCTGTTTTTTACGACGTTGATGTGGCAGGGCCTGCCTACAGATCTTCCGATGGGCGTTATCGATGAAGACAACACGCCGACAACGCGGGCGCTGCTGCGCAACCTTGACGCTTTTCAGCAATCAGAGATTGTCGCTGCTTATCCGAGCGTGACGGAAGCTCGCCGCGCTATGCAGGAAGGAAAGATTTACGGCTTCTTTTATATTCCAAAGGGCGTGACGAAGCAGGCTACGCGTGGCGATCAGCCGACTATATCGTTTTACTCGAATATGAGTTACTTTATGGGCGGTGCCTTTGCTTCGCGAGATATGCGTATGATGTCGGAATTGGCCTCTGCGGCCGCCACGCAAAAAACCTTGCGCGCCAAGGGTGCTACGGAGCAGCAGGCGCTGGCTTTCATACAACCGGTAGTTATTGATACGCACCCGATAGGCAACCCTTGGCTCAATTATAACATTTACTTGAGCAACGTTATCCTTTATGGTATCCTGGGGATTTTTTTATCTTTATGCTGACGGTTTATAGTATAGGAATGGAAATCAAACAGGGGACGGCAAGGCAATGGTTGTCTCTCTCTAAATGGAATATGCTGACGGCTCTGAGCGGTAAACTCCTGCCGCAGACGCTGGCTTTCTTCTTCACGGCTTGCTGCTTCAATGTGATCTTGTATGGTTTCCAGCATTTCCCCTGCCATAGCGGGTTTATGCAAATGACAATCGTGGCCTTGCTGTTTATCATTGCTTGTCAAGGATTAGCCGTCAGGGATGTTTACGCTGCTGCCATCGCTGCGCTTAGGCTTAAGTTTTTGCTTCGCTATGGGGCGTATTATCTGTCAGTATTTGCGGTATGGCCTTTCCGTGTATGGCGATGGATGCGCCCTTGCAAGGATTGGCTTATCTCTTCCCATTGCGTTACTATTATTTGCTTTATGTCAACGGAGCGCTGGATGGTTATGACTTATCTAATGCGTTACCTTTTATTGGCGGACTCATCATCTTTGCTTGCATTCCGCTGATTGCAGCGCCGTTCTTAAAGAAGGAAGTGCTGACGATCAAATATCAACCGTAAGGAGGACCGGATTATGAATTTACGCAAGGCATTGAAAAGTTTGTGGCGCTATATCACCTATCCGTTCAGAATGGGGCGGAAAGGTTTTCAGGAAGCTTTGGAGGATTGGAATTATGTCTTTCGCAAAGAATTGAAAACGATATTCCGCGATCCGGGCATTTTTGATTTTTCCTTATCATTGTCCCTTTGGCCTATCCTTTGGTCTATACTTACATTTATAATAATGAAGTCATCCGTGATGTGCCGGTAGCCGTAGTAGACGATTGTGCTACGCCGCTAAGTCGCACTTACCTTCGTAAAGTTGATGCGACGCCCGATGTGGCGATTGCTTATCGTTGTCCGGATATGCAGACCGCACGCGAATTGATCAAAAGGCGCGAGGTCTATGGCATTATCTATATCCCCAAAGATTTTCAAAAGAATTTGGCGCGTATGCAACAAACAAAGGTGAGCATCTTCGTGGATATGAGTGGCATTTTATATTACAAAGCGATGTTGTTGGCTAATACCAACGTCTCGCTGGCGATGAATGCCGATATTAAAGTGCAAAGGGCCGGCAATACAACCGATGAGCAAGATAAGGTAACCACTTATCCGATAGCCTACGAACAGGTAGACATCTACAATCCGGAGAGTGGTTATGCTGCGTTCCTGATCCCCGCGGTTTTAATCTTAATCTTGCAGCAAACGCTCGTGTTAGGCGTTGGCGTAGCTGCGGGAACGGCGCGCGAGAAAAATAGTTATCACGAATTGGTCTTGATTCATCGTCATCACCACGGACTTTTGCGCATTGTCTTAGGTAAGGGCTTTGCTTACTTGCTTGTTTATTTGTGGAATATCGTCTACGTCTTAGGCGTCATACCGCACATCTTTAACTTGCCGCAAATAGGATACCCGGCCTATATATGGATGATCATTATTCCGTTCATCTTAGCCGTTATCTTTTTCTCTATGACTATTTCCGTATTGATCCGACAGCGAGAGATGGCCTTTATCATTGTTGTCTTCTTTTTCCGTCCCGCTGTTGTTTATGAGCGGTATCAGTTGGCCGGCAACAGCTATTCCTACATTTTGGAAATACTTCTCTTACGTCTTTCCCTCTACATTCGGCATCAATGCCTTTGTAAAGATCAATAGTATGGGCGGCGAGATGATCAGCGTAAAGACAGAGTGGTACGCTTTATGGATACAAGCTTTTTTTGCTACTTTATCCTGACACTGTTTGTCTATCGTTATGAAATCATTTCTTCGCGCCGCAAGCGCATAGCTTTATATGAGCAGAAGAAAGCTGCCTTAGCGCAGCGGCAAAATAATGAGCATCACGCATAGTTCATTATTTCTTAAGCTACAAGAAACTTTTGGGGCGGTATTTCTTTTGAAATGCCGCCCCAAAAACTATACGCTTACCATATCTGATGAGAACTTGGATAATAGGCGTAACGAAACTTGCATTCTATGCTGTTTACCTTATCGTTGGAAGCGATACTTCTATCTTGTAAAATTCTAAGAAATCTTTTGATGACTCTCCACATAACATCCTGAGATTATTGCCTAAGAAAGGATTATTTTTTCTTTTCCCTTCTTTCGGGTATATAATAATGCAAGGTATGGGTGACGCATCTTTATATTCTAAGTGAGCAAGAATGCGCAAATCGCGACCATAGCCGCTCAACTGGCGCACGACATCCTTATCTAAAGACTTCTCTTCGTACTTCGGAATATATTTTGTATCTAAGATGGCCTTGTATTCTTCCGACTTATACAAGAAATCAGGAGATCCCGTCTCACCTTCGAATTGATAAGTAATTCTCTCGCGATAGGCTTCGTGAAGCAGCCCATATACATAATGCTCATAGAGTAGCGACATATCAAGCCAAAACGGAACGACTTTTCCCTCATGGCTACCTACCTTGCTAATGTTATAATCAAAGAGTCGAAGGATTAGTTTTGCCAGTCGAATTGCCTCATTGTAATTTGTGAACAACTTGTGAGCGCGTAGTCGCTTTACTTGTTTAATTTCAACCTTGTCGCTGACCTCACGAAACAGTGCAAGACTTTTATTCAATCGCAACTTTGCTACAGCTGCGGACCGTTCGTTTAAGCCTTGAAGCAAGCGCTGAGAGAATAAGAGTGCTTTCTTTATCAGTCTGTTTTCCGGAATGTCGGCCGAATATTCGTCATACTCGCAGAAAAACCCTATCGTAGCGCCTAATAGCAATGTTCTGTCGCTCATTCTTCAAGATGCTAATGCGCCCTCTAACCTTCTTCAGGTTCTCACTTCGACTGACGTATCCTTTCTTCAATTCCTTAATTCTGCTTACGACGCCAAGAAAGTGCAGCACAAGTAGCGGACTTACGACACTTTGAAGCGCAGGCGCCTTTATGCTTGGCTTGTCAATGTATATCTTGTAGATAGTAGAGAATGACGCTAAGGATAAGTCAGAAGTAAAGCAGGTCATAAACATCCTCACGAAGTCAATCCGCTCCATCTTGTGCTTTGTCGTTACAATCAAACTTTCTTGCTCATCGATCCATTCTGCTCCAATTTTGTATGAAGCATAATAATGGGCTTCAGGCGAATTGTCCTTGCGCTTACACCATTTAACAAGCTTCAACCTGTCATATTTCTCCTCCTTACTGACACGCAATTGTTCGTGTTCTTGAAGCTGTATCACACTCATTCTCCCTCTTGCTTCTCTTCTTCGTTGACTTCTTTAATCGTAGCGAGCTGCAACTTGCGCCAGGCCTCAAACGCGGCTTCCTTCTCTTTGCTGCTAACGTTTAAGATACCATCGTTGATATATTCTGCAATAAGTGGCCATACTTCATACTCCATCTTGTCTTTTTAGCTCCTCTTCTGAATCGGACATAAAGTAACTATGACCAACCATCAAATCATCTATGCCTAAGTCTCCGCACTGCTTTTTGTCGATGAATTCTTTGATGTTATTGAACAATGCGAGCGCCTGATCCTTTAGTGTAGGATCGGTATAATGTTTCTCTATAACCGACCTGTTAGATTCTAATGTAACAAAAGCGAAACGCCGGCGCAATGCATAGTCAATCGTGCCCGTACTGCGGTCGGTGGTGTTCATCGTTCCGATGATATATAAATTTTTGGGCACACTGAACAGCTTCTTGGAATAAGGCAAAGTAACCTGAATAGGATGCTCGCTTCCTTCCCTCTTATCAACTTCTAACAGCGTTATCAATTCGCCGAAGATCTTAGCTACATTGCCTCGGTTTATTTCGTCAATGATGAGGACTACCTTGTTGTTGCCATGTATATTGTATTCCTCTTTTACTGCTTCTATGAAAGCCTTGGCGTATGCAGGCCAATTGTTTTCCTTTCCTTTTCCTTGAGCTTGAAGTTTTACTTTTTTTATATTAAGAGGCGATGGACTGTGTGTTTCTTTACGTGTGCTTTTTGATTGTGTACTTCTGCATTGAATGGTAATATGACCCTCCTCCCACCAAGCATAAAACGAAGATTTTCCTGTAGTTGTAGGAATCACTCTCCTGTTCTCGAATCCGTTAATCTTATGCTGTAAGAAATCGTCAATATATTCGGTTATATCTTTACTTTTGTCCTCCGTTACAGCTTGGCAGGCCTGCTTAAAGATTCCGTTTTCCAGCTTGTAGGTTACGCCGACGCTTTCCCCTTGCTTATTTGTTTTGCACACACGGCTTTAACCCCTCGACAAAGTCTTCATAATCTAAAGACTGATGAAACGTAGTAAAGAAGATGCGCTTACCCGCCAGTTCTTTATATCGCTTTATCACGGCCTCGTGGTCTGTTAAATCTATATCAGTTACGCCCAAAACTTTCAGGGCTATACTGGCCGTATTATAAGTTTTACCGGTTCCCGGCGCACCTTGAATAATGATATTGCGCTTGCGCTCTAATAGGCGCTCACATTTGTTTGTAAATTCCATATTTTCTATATGCTTTAATCAATTATTGATGTATTCATATTGTTTTGTCCAGTGGCCGCATGAGGAAAAGTTCCTTGCGTGAAGAGTTTAGAATTAGAAGGCTGTTTATAATCCTTAGCCCACGCCAATATTTTAACCCGCCTGAAATTTTTATGAAGAAACTCATCGGTCAGCTCTCTATCCGTAAAGTTATCACTAATAATTTGGCATAAAGCAATAGCCTCATTTCCTTCTCGAACAAGCACAATGCTACCTTTCTCAATTGTCTTAAAGTCTTCGCATTGATAGTTGTCCCATTCACCGGTTCCAATAAAAGGTTTCTCTCTTTCTAACATTTTCTTGGAATCAACTCTCGTTTCATCCTCTTTTCCATAAGGCTTATACATCTGTATATGCCAATACTTATTCCGATGTTTGTTCATAATTCTATGCGCTTTAATTCTTATGGTTAATGATTAGTTGTCAGTCGCAATTTCATCCCCTGACATACATCTTGCGATAGCGCGAGCCGACATTGCGGAGCTTGCCTTCCGATTCGAGACTGCGGAGGAGGCGATAGGTCATAGACTTGGATAGGTGGAGCGCCGTTTGCAGATCGTTTGCGAAGATGTAATCCGCGGTGGCAAAGAGGCGCGTGAGGGCGGTATCGACTTCCGCCGGTGACGGCGTAGCGTGGAGGCGATTGCGATAAGTGGCGTTTTCAAATTGTGCATTTCGTAGCGTGCGCATAAAGTCCTTTTCGGGGCGGAAGTTTACGCTTCGCACTTCGGGGTTGCGCAGGCGGAAGCGATGCGTCTTGGCATCTTCGCAGATTTCACCCTTGACGGCGAGCGAGAAGTAACCGAGTCCGGGCAGATGCACGCGGTTGCCTTCCATCAGTTGGTAGGCAATTTCGGCTTTCAGTGCATCGAGCGAACCCGTGAGGTCGGCTGTGGTTAGCGTCGTAGCCTTTTCGATGTTTTTCCCCATTCGGTCCATTCCGACCGTCATATTTTTCGTGTACTACTACGCGTAAGTCTTTGTTTTTTTCGGGAGTTTTCCTCCTGTTTTCAATAGTTTGTAAGCTACAGTCATAAGCTGGTATTTGTTTTTTTCTGTTCGTATTCTTCAGTTCTCTTCTGCGTCCGGCAACTGGGCACTCTGTGCATCTTTTGTGATGCCTGCTCCGCTTCTTAGCTCTCCTTAGGCATCTTTCCGCAAGTCTCTGCGCGCTTTGTTGTGGCTTCTTACGCACCCTGCCGCAATTTCCTGCGCATCTCGTTGCAACTCCTACGCACCTTATCGCAATTTTCTACTCATCTTTTTTTGCCGAACAATGCATAGTTTTAGATTTTCTCCGTGGTGAAAAAAATTGATGTCATCACGGTGAAAAATATTTTTTTCACCGTGGTGCTAATTTAGTTGCACCGTGGTGAAACTTTTTCTTTAACCTACAAAGGTACGATTTTTACGGAATAATTTTTTTGAAAGAGTTAGCACTAAATGAGGAAACGTTTAGTAAAAAGCTATGTGCAACTTAGGGAAGAATCTAAAAAAGCAATAGTAGTGCGCGAAAATATGTTGTTATAAGAGATGCGAGAAACAAAGAAATGGGGCAGAAGAGGGTATTTGCTTTTAGGTAAGTAGCTTTTCGTGAACAGATTTTTATTTGTTTAATGCAGGTTTGGGTATAGAGTCTATGCAAGATCTTTATTCTTGTCAATGTTTGTTGGGATACAGATACTTGCTTTGGCAATGGGGGTAAAATTGTCTGTGGTGTGGGCGGTTACGTCGTATCTATCTTAAAAAAAGGAAGGGTAGACCTTTCTCTGAGTTAAAAGTTATAACTTTGCGCACGATATTGGAATAGAGAGATGTAATCGAATCTATTTTTATTGGTAATAATTTGCATACGCCATTTATTTGGCTTCATTCTTAGCGCTAGAGGCTAAAATGAACGATAGAATGCTTGAGCTACGTGGGGCAACCGGAGAACGCTGGCTCGTCTTTCTTGAGACTTGAATAAAAGGCATTGCTTTATTTTAATACAATAATGACAAAAGAACAAACGAACATGCTGAAAGGCGTGGCCATCTTGATGATGTTATTTCTTCATTTGTTTAACAATCCCGAACTCAGCAGCATTTGTGAGCCTTGGATTTATATTGGTGATCACCCTTTAGTTAATATCCTCAGTAGGGCGAGCAATCCGGTTGATATCTTTTTAATGCTTAGTGGCTATGGGCTTAGCTATTCTTATAGTCATAAGAAGCTCTCAATCGGTCGACAAACTAAAAGATTGCTTCAACTCTATATTCACTATTGGATTATTTTGCTAATCTTTGTTAGCATAGGATGCTTCGTAAGGCCTGACAGATATCCGGGAAACTTGTCCACAATCGTTCTTAATTTTACGAGTATCAGCAGCAGTTATAATTCTGAAACGTGGTTTCTCTTTCCATATATGCTCTTATCGTTTACCGCATTGTGGGTCTTTAAGGCAGTAGATAGAATGGGCAATGTGCTTTAGTCTCATTGTTTCCGGACTGCTTTATGTTGCAGGGTGTTATATTGTCAGTCGATATATAGCTTCAGCCAAAGCCTATTCAACTTGGTATAACTACTTGCTGACTTATATAAACTTCCTTTTTCCTTTTATCATTGGCGCTGTCTTCCATCGCTTGGTGGAGAAAGGAAAGGTTAATATGAGTGTATTAAAAAGGTATCCTTCTTTAGTGCCTTTCTTGCTTGTGGGGGCTGTTGTTATGCATTGCCTTCTCTCTAATGCCGTGGTAGGCCCATTTTTCCAAATTATCTACATATTGCTACTGTTGCATATCCGTATTCCGGCTTTTATCAACAAAGGCTTACTGAGTCTTGGTAAGCATTCTATGGTAATGTGGCTTACTCACTCTTTCTTTTGCTATCATCTTTTTTTCATGATTTTATTTACGGTTTTAGATACCCACTGCTTATCTATGTTGTTTTTGCTTGTTATAAGTTATGCGGTCTCTTTTCCCATTATGTTCTTTGCCAAGCAGGTCATTGGGCGCGTTTCATACCTTCGTGTATAACAAATGCTTGCAGAGTAAAGATGGAGTGTTGGAGATGGAAGCAAAAACAGATTTTGCGAGTAAATCGAATAAAAAGATGGCTCTTAAAGAGAGGTAGGACAGAGGGGGTATGGAGGTGTTGAATAAGTAGAGGGTTATTATTGCTATTTTAGGTGCAATAATAAAGGTGGTAGCGGATATGTTTGTTGTGAACCACTATCTATTTATTCTCGTCAGTGATTTCTTCAAAATCTACGTATTCTCCTTCATCGGGTGTGAAGATTTTTTTTGTCGGAGCTTGCTGTCGAGGCTCTTGTGAGCTTTGCGATCTTCTCTCTTGTGCTTTTGTTGTTTGCTGATAAAAGGTCTTTTTATCTTTTGGAACTGCCGAATTAGGCGTATGATAGGAGAGAGTATGAAGAATAGCAGTACTGCTATTGACAATAAAAAAATATGAAGAAGAAACCGTCCATTTATGTGTGCTAATTTGAATGACTATTCGGCGTGTTTACGCCTGTTTCTTTCCGGAAAAAGCAAAAGTTGTTCCCAATAGAACACAGGATATAAAGAATAATGATAACCGCAAAGCCGCCCCAACCCAGCAGGATAAGCAAGAGGCCACTAAGCAAGATGAACGAATAGCGCAGGATGTTGTCGCCTTTCCATTTGAAGTCCTTGAACTTTAGTGCGAACATCGGTATTTCGCTAACGAGTAACCAACAACTAATAGCTATTCCAATGAGCAAAACTATCCATTCGTTTGAGCCTAATAAGTGGAGGACACCGGCATAGTAGTTGCCAATGGCCGCCCAAAAATAATGCATTGGCAGGTGTTGGCAGGCCTATGAAACCCTGGGTCTGTCTTTCGTCGAGATTAAACTTGGCGAGGCGCAAGGCTGAGAATGCAGCGATGAGAAAGGCTGAGGAAGAGATTATAAGATGTAGTATGAGGTCTGTAACTGTTTCCGTGTTAACCAAAAGCGAGAATACGATACCGGCCGGCGCAAAGCCAAACGTAATGACGTCGGCCAGCGAATCAAGCTCTTTCCCGATGGGAGATGAAACTTTGAGTAGTCGGGCTACGAATCCATCAAAGAAATCGAAGATCGCTCCCATAATAATGAAGATAAAAGCTTCTTCAAAATGGCCATTGAGTGAGAAGGCTGTGGCGATGCAACCTGAAATCAGGTTACAGCAAGTTAGTGCGTTGGGAATATGTTTTTTTCATTTGGAGAAGCCTCCATTATTCGTTGGGCTGAAGGCGTGCAATAATTGTCTGATTGCCGACCGTTGTCTGTCCGGGTTGGATTAGGATCTCGGCATTGAGCGGCAAGTAGATGTCGACGCGCGAACCGAATTTGATGAAACCTAAATGCTCATCGATATAGCATTCTTCCTCCGGACGTGCGTAAGTTACAATCCTGCGCGCAACGGCGCCCGCAATTTGTCTTACCAAGATGTCTTGCCCGTCGGGCGTTTCAATGACGATCGTTGAGCGTTCGTTCTCCGTGCTCGACTTTGGTAGCCAAGCTTTATAAAAATTGCCGTTGTGATGATCCACTTTCTTGATGATGCCATCTACCGGAAACCAGTTGGCGTGCACGTTCCATAAAGACATAAAGATGGAGACCATAATACGCCGATCGTGGAAATACTCATTCTCCTCTGTTTCTTCAACTACGACGACCCTTCCATCAGCTGAGGCGACCACGGTGTTCTCAGTGGCTTCCGTAAAGCGCCGAATGGGGCATCGGAAGAAATTGATAATAATGCCATAGGTCACGATGCTAATAGCCAGAACGATGTAAAAAGGCAATAGCGTAAGGTTTCTAAGTAAGAAAAATAAAGCGGAGTTGAGTAGTGCCAAAGAAAGGCCAGTATAGAGTAACGTATATTTTCCTTCGTTGTGTAGACGAATTCGTTTGATATGCGATAGTTTCCTCATAGGGAGTGGCTGTGTTTGTAAGTAATAAGTGCAAAGGTAGGCTTTTTTGTTAAAAGGACAAAGGATGCCTCCTCAAAGTCAAGCAATCCAAGCTTCCGTAAGAATGCGCTCCAGTTCTTCGGCGGTCAATTTGAGGTGAAAAATGTCCGTCTTCTGCCACAGATATATTACCCGTTTCCTCCGAAACAACGATGGCTAAGCAGTCGCTTTGCTGTGTCATACCAAGGCTGCTCGGTGGCGTAGTCCGAGCGAGCGAGGAATATCGTTGTTGTGCGAGACCGGAAGGATGCAGCCGGCGGCTGTGATGCGTTGTTTGCTGATGATCATAGCCCCATCGTGGAGCGGACTATTTTTGAAAAAAAGATGTTTTCGATCAATCTTTGGTTAATGTCGGCGTCGATAAGTTCGCCCGTGCGTATGATTTCCTTTAAGCCGGTATGACGTTCGATTACGATCAGTGCGCCCTCCTTTTTGCTTGCTCATATTCAGGCACGCCAAGACGATAGGCATTACGTTTTTCGTGCTGCACTTCCTCCTTTTGACTTTTTAAATAATCGCGTCACCCATTTTGAACCGGACGTAGAACCTATGGTTGAAAAGAAATGGCGTATCTCTTCTTGAAACAAAAACGACTAAGGCCACCATACCGATGTTGACCAAATTGTCCATAATGCTTCCCAAGAGGCGCATTTCGAGGAAGCGGGAGACAATGATCCAGCCAATAACGAAGAAGAGAACTCCCGTAAAGATATTGGCAGCGCTCGATTGCTTCATTAGTTTCCAAATGTAATAGAGCAATAAAGCTACCAGGAGGATGTCGATAATATCTTTGATTCCGAACGTCAGCATAAGTTCTTTTCTTGTTTTAGACAGCGGTCATTTGTTCATACATGCGCACTACTTCTCGCGCAGCCTTTACGTCGTGCACGCGCAAAATGTGCGCTCCCTTCAACAGACTGACCGCGTGGAGCATAGTCGTGCCGTTCAGACTCTCTTCCGGCGTCGTCTCCAGCAGTTTATAAATCATAGATTTCCGTGAAATGCCCACCAATAGCGGCTGTTTGAAGACGTGCAACTCCTCTAAATGGTTCATCAATTCATAGTTTTGCTCCAGCGTTTTGCCAAATCCGAAGCCCGGATCTATGATAATGTCCTTTACGCCCAAGTCGTGCAAACGCGCCACCTTTTCAGCCAAATACAAAAATACCTCTTTAAGAAAATCCTCGTAGTGTGGCGCTTGCTGCATCGTTTGTGGCGTGCCCCTGCATGTGCATCAATATATAAGGCACTCCGGTCTTTGCTACCGTTCGAAACATATTCCGATCCAGCAGGCCGCCCGAAATATCATTGATGATGTCAATGCCAAACTCTTCAATACACATTCGCGCCACGTCCGCCCTAAAAGTATCCACGCTCACTACCAAATCCGGCGCTTCGCGCTTCACAATCGTCAGGCCACGGCGCAGACGCGCCATTTCTTCTTCGATCGGCACATCATCTGCGCCCGGTCTGCTGCTATAAGCGCCGATGTCGAGCATTGAAGCCCCTTCTTTTGCTATTTGCCGCACCCGCTTGCCGATCTCTTCCTCACTTTGCTGTCTGCTTCCGGCGTAGAAAGAGTCCGGCGTGACGTTAAGTATGCCCATCACCTGCGGGCTGTCGAGGCTGAATAAGCGCCCGTCGGCTAAGCGTATCGTATAAGAATGTAGCTCTTTCATAATTCACGGCAAATATAGTAAGAAAAATCACGTAAATTGAGCGTGCCGAGCGCCTTTTGATACTTATGTCGCCTCATCGGCATTCTATTTATAGATGTCTTGCTTAGGCCGAACTGCCCTCGACTTATGGTTTGCAGGGTTATTGTCCCGTTAATCGTTTCTGCTTCCGTGCTTATTGCTCAATTTATTTGCAGATCAAGGCAAAGTATCATTGACAAGTATTACTTTTTGCACGTTAATTGGCAGCGATATGAACATAAAAGAACTATACGAACAATACCTTTTGCATCCGCAAATCACGACGGATACGCGTGACTGCCCGCCGGGGTCGATCTTTTTCGCTTTGCGGGGCGAGACTTTCAATGGCAATCGCTTTGCCCACCAAGCTTTAGATAATGGTTGCGCTTTGGCTGTCGTGGACGATCCGTCTGTGGTCGATGATGACCGACTGATTTTAGTCGATGATGTCTTGACGACGCTCCAAGCATTGGCCGCTTTCCACCGCCATCAATTTACCGGTCCGGTTATTCAGATTACAGGTACCAACGGCAAGACGACGACAAAGGAACTCGTATCTACCGTGCTCTCCGAACGTTATAATGTACTCTTTACGCAGGGAAATTTCAACAACCATATCGGTGTGCCTAAAACGCTGTTGCGTTTGAACGCATCCCATCAGATTGCCGTGATCGAAACCGGCGCCAATCATCCGGGAGAGATTAAGTTGCTGAGCGAAATTGTGGACCCCGATTGCGGACTTATCACCAATGTCGGCAAAGCTCACTTGGCCGGCTTCGGATCTTTTGAAGGCGTAATACGGACGAAAGGAGAGCTTTACGACTATCTGCGCACGAAGTCCGACGCTTTTGTTTTTTTATCAATGCCGACAACCCTTATTTGCAGCCGATCTCGCACGACTTATCTCGCATCACTTATGGTCGGCCCGGTAAAGATTATGATGTGGAAGGCGAAGTGCTGTCTTGCGATCCTTGCCTCAATTTGCGCTTCCGCATCAAAGGGGGAGCTTGGCAGGGAGGTCAAGACGCAGCTCATTGGAGCTTATAATATAGATAATATACTTGCGGCCGTGGCTGTCGGCGTGCGCTTTGGCGTGACACCGGAACAAATTAGTCGGGCAATAGCGGCTTATTGTCCGACGAATAATCGCAGCGAACTCCTGCGCACGGCTGCGAATACGCTCATCGTTGACGCTTACAATGCCAACCCCACCAGTATGGCGGCTGCCTTAGACAATTTTCAGCTCATCGAGCACCCGCATAAGATGGCCATACTCGGTGGTATGCGTGAGCTCGGCAACGCTTCAGCCCAAGAGCATCAAACCATTATCGACAAAGTGGCTACGATGGCCCTTGACGACGTATGGCTCGTGGGCGAGGAGTTTCAGCCCTTCGCTGAGCGCTATCGCTACTTTCCCTCCGTCGAAGCTGTGGAGCAACAGCTCCGTGAGCAACCTCTCCGCGATCGGCTAATCCTCATCAAAGGTAGCAATTCGCAACATCTATACCGCTTGCCCGACTACCTTTAAGGCCTTTTTCGCCGACAAAACGGCAGTAAAGTGCGTATAAGATGCGTGAAATTCCCCACTTAGCTTTTCATATTCAGGCGAATTACCTATATTTGCACACACAAATATTGAAATAACAAAAAAATAGAATACAATAGTAATGATCAAATCACAAGACATCAAGAAAGGAACTTGCATCCGCTTAGACGGCAAGCTCTATTTCTGCATCGACTTCCTTCATGTAAAGCCCGGTAAGGGCAATACGATTATGCGCACGACGCTGAAAGACGTAGTCAACGGCAATGTATTGGAGCGCCGCTTCAATATTGGCGAAGCCTTGGAAAGATGTGCGAGTTGAGCGCCGCCCTTATCAGTATTCTTATGCTGATGGTGACGTGTTCCACTTCTTGAACCAAGAGACTTGGGACGATGTGACGATCGAGCGCGATATGATCACGGGCGTCGATTATATGAAAGAAGGCGACGTGCTCGATGTTGTGAGCGATGCGTCTACAGATACGATTCTCTACGCCGAAATGCCGGTGAAGACGAAGTTGAAGATCGTTTACACAGAACCGGGATTGAAAGGAGATACTGCGACAAACGCAACCAAACCGGCTAAGTTAGAGTCGGGCGCAGAAATACGTGTGCCGCTTTTCATCAACGAAGGCGAAACCGTGGAGGTAGATACGCGCGACGGCAGCTATCTAAACCGCGTCAAAGTATAAGCTATACAATTATGCATATGCACAGGGGTGTCGACGAGCGCTGCTTGTCGACACCTTTTTATTGGCCGGCGGCGATTGGCGGCTTATTGCTGAAAAAGAAAAAGGCGATAACTTCTGAAAAGTTATCGCCTTTTTGTAGCGCGACCCAGGATTGAACTGGGGACCTCATGATTATGAATCATGCGCTCTAACCAGCTGAGCTATCGCGCCGGCATAAAAGGAGCTTGTTCCCTTTTTGCGAGTGCAAAAGTAGAAGATAAATTCTATATGACCAAGCCTTTTTAGGAAAAATCTTCCGTTCAGCCTTAAAAAAATACTATTTTGTCTTTGTTGTCACGTATCTGCGTGCTACCCCGGTAGGCCTACTGAGGCCTTCGCACCTAATGGTTGATGCGGCCGACTGATGCACGCGTGGTTTGCGCGTCGCTTACAGCCCACAACTTTGCGCCTATAGCTGCGGAGGGTAGGGCAGTGAGGCCGCGCATACGCTTATAGTGCAACAAGATCAGCCACTTCCGGCTGCTCGTCTTTCGCCGTAAGAAGTGAGTTGCAGTTTTCGACAAATCCCAACGGCTGAGCGGCGATGCGACTTATACCGGCATCGCTCAGTTACGTACAAATCACGCCTCCAAAGCCTTTTTCTTGTCGTAATTCGCTTGTATTCAGTACATAAAAAGTTGATTTTCTGTTCCGACAAGAGCTTGGCGTTGTGGTTTGCTGCCGGCAAACCATCGTTTGGCGGGAGCAAACTATCGTTTGGTGGCAGCAAACCATTGTTTGGTCGGGCCAAACGAAAGGTGATTTTGCCGTGCACCACTGCCATGCGCCATTCGAAAATCGCCGTTTCGTAGTTGTCAATAACCTGCGTTGCACTGCTTGCCCCAACGCCTTATTGGCCTTTTGTTAAGTGCATTGGCCGCGTGTGCCCTCCTTTTCTGCTGAATATTTCTTCTTTCAGTATAATTGTAGTACTTTTTGCTTGCAAAATAATGTAGCTGTTGATCGGAGTAAAAAAAGTTGGATCGGTTTGTGCTGGGGAACTTCTTGTTGATTTTCTCCGGCTCCTTCTTTATCACTTTGTTTGTCCTGATGATGCAATTCACGTGGCGCTACGTCGATGAGATTGTTGGCAAGGGGCATAACGATGGACATTCTGGGTCAATTCTACTGGTATATGGCCATTACGATGGTCCCGATGGCGCTGCCGCTTGCTGTGCTGCTGGCCTCGCTGATCTCCTTTGGGAATATGGGAGAACGGCTCGAACTCTTGGCAATGAAAGCGGCCGGCGTTTCGCTCCTGCGCATTATGCGTCCGCTTGCCGTGCTCGTCATAGGCCTTGCAGCGGTCTCCTTTTATTTTCAGAATCGTGCAGCGCTTGATGCACAAAAAAATCTGACCTCCCTTTTGTGGAGTTTGAGAGAGACTTCGCCGGCGTTGGAAATACCGGAGGGCGTCTTTTATGGGAAAATCAACAGTTTCAGCCTATACGTAGAGCGCAAAGACGTGGCCACCGGCAAGCTCTACAATGTAATGATTTATAAAACCGACCAGGGATTCGACAAGGCGCAGATCGTAGTGGCCGATTCCGGGCGCTTGGAGGTGACAAACGATAAGGAGCATCTCATATTTGATATTTGGAACGGCGAACAGTTTGAGAATCTGCAAGCCGGCGGGGCGCAAGCGGCGCTTAATACAAAGGGCGTTCCCTACGATCGAGAGACGTTTGAATACAAGCGCTTCATCATCGATTTTAACAGCAACTTCGAGAAGCAGGATGCGGAGCAATGGAGTGGTTCGGCCATAACAAAGAACTTGACGCAGCTGTCTGCTTCAATCGACTCGATGAATACGGCACTGGACTCCATAGGACTTGCCAACTATAAACAGGGTAAGCAGACGGCTTACTATTGCCCGCCGCTACGCCCTCAACACGCCGCAGCACTGAAGCAGATGAGCAAAGGTGCAAAGCTTGACTTTGATACGATTATGGCGCGCATGTCGGCTGATAAACGCGTGCAAACGATTCGTGCAGCCGCAGCTTCGGCTGCGGCATACGCCTCTGAGTTGGAATGGAAAAGTCTGACGACGGAAGAAGGTGATAAGAGCGTGCGCTCCCACCGCATCCAGTGGCATCAAAAGTTTACGATGTCTATCGCCTGCATATTCTTCTTCTTTATCGGTGCACCCTTGGGCGCTATTATTCGCAAGGGAGGACTGGGTATGCCGACTATTATCGCCGTAATCCTTTTCATTTTCTATTACATCATCAATACTTCGGGCATGAAAATGGCGCGCGATGGTGCTTGGAATATGATTTTTGGTATGTGGGTCTCGACCGTGGTACTTACGCCTTTGGGTTGCTTCTTGACGTATAAGGCCAACAATGATTCTGTCGTGTTCAATGCGGATGTTTATGCGGCTCTCTTTAAGCGCTTGCTGGGGCTGAGATCGAAGCGTAACATCACGCGCAAAGAAGTAATCATCGAAACGCCCGACTATGCAGCGCTGCTTGATCAAATCGCCGACTTGGAGCAGATCTGCAAGGCCTATGCTGCACACAAACGCCTCTATGCAGCGCCGAGTTATATACGCGCTTTCTTCAAATCGCGTCCTGATCACGCTGCAGAAGATATTCAACAGCGCGTGGAGCAACTTGTGGAAGAGTTGTCTAATTCGGATCGTCGTGAAATCCTCTATCGCTTGAACCAATTGCCCTTGATTTATGCACGGGCTCATACTTCTCCGTTTGAAAATAAGCGCCTCAATGTCCTTTGCGGTGCCTTGCTCCCTGTGGGCTTTATCATGTGGTTGCGAATCTGGCGTTTTAGGCTGCGCCTCCATAAAGATATGAAACAAATCACAGCTGTTTGCTCAGAATTAAGCCCCCTTGTGGCGAAAGCTGCCGGCAAAGAAGCTACATCATACGATTTATTAACTTCAAAACAAAACCCCAGTAATCAATACAATAATCATGATGAATGAAAAAAATACGAGTTGGCTTCTGTAGAAGAGGCCTTGGAAGAACTGAAAGCCGGCAAATTTGTCGTAGTCGTAGACGATGAAGATCGCGAAAACGAAGGCGATCTCGTTATGGCGGCTCAGTTTGCCACTCCGGAGAGCGTTAATTTTATGCTAAAAATATGGTAGGGGCGTATTATGCACACCTATTACGAACCAACGTTGTCACGAACTCGGCCTGGCGCGTCAAGTGGATTCAAATACAAGTATGTTGGGCACGCCGTTTACGGTTACGGTCGACAAACTCGAAGGCTGCACAACGGGTGTTAGCAGCCACGATCGCGCAGCTACTATCCGCGCCTTGGCAGATCCGACCAGCACGCCGGAAACTTTTGGCCGACCGGGTCATATTAACCCTTTATATGCGCAGGATCGCGGCGTCTTGGTGCGTGCCGGACACACGGAGGCATCAGTTGATATGTGCCGACTCGCAGGTCTGTATCCGACCGCCACACTCATTGAAATCTTAAACGAAGATGGGACGATGGCGCGCATGCCCCCAATTGCAAGTGTTCGCCAAAGAACACGGCTTGAAGATCATGACGATTAAGGATCTGATAGCTTATCGCTTGAAAATGGAATCTTTGGTGGAAAAGGGTGAAGAAGTGGATATGCCGACTAAATATGGACACTTCCATCTTATTCCTTTTCGCCAAAAGAGTGGCGGATTGGAGCACATCGCGCTGATTAAAGGCGAATGGAAAGACGATGAGCCCGTTCTGGTCCGCGTTCACTCTTCTTGTGCGACGGGAGATATATTTGGTAGCGAGCGTTGCGACTGTGGCGACCAACTCAAAAAAAGCGCTTGAGATGGTAGAAAAAGAAGGTCGAGGCGTTGTGCTCTATCTGAATCAAGAAGGGCGTGGTATTGGACTGATGGCAAAGATTGCTGCCTACAAACTGCAAGAAGAAGGCTATGATACGGTAGATGCGAATGTGCATCTAGGCTATGATCCGGATCAGCGTGATTATGGTGTCGGCGCACAAATACTGCGTATGCTTGGCGTGCGAAAGATGCGGCTGATGACGAATAATCCTGTGAAGCGCGTGGGCTTGGAGGCTTACGGATTGGAGATCACGGAAAAACGTGCCCATAGAAATTACACCCAATCCTTATAATGAGCGCTACCTTCGTACGAAGAAAGATAGAATGGGTCACACCCTGCATTTTAATAAGTAGTATATAGTAAATTAAAAACGAAAGGCGCGCGCCGCTGGCGCGGCGCTTTATATAAAAAATAAAAGAATATGGAAGATAAAAATGTAGTAAATTATGCTTCAACCGCGTCACGCCCGGCGGCTTTCGCTGCTCTGATGCGTGATGTGTATGCTTGGATGGCCTTGGCTTTAAGCTTGACGGGACTAATGGCAATGTTCGTTGTGCAGCAACCGCAATTGGTACAATTGATCTTTGCCAATCGCTTCGTTTTTTATGGTCTGCTCCTTGCAGAAGTAGGTTTGGTGATATATTTGTCGGCCTGCTTAATGGAGATGTCTTTCGCAAAAAGCCGGTATTCTTTTTGCGCTCTATTCCATCTTGAATGGCGCGACCTTATCCTGCGTGTTCTTTGTTTATACAACAGAAAGCATCGCCGTAACCTTTTTTGTCACGGCCGGTATGTTTGGCGCTTTAGCTTTATTGGGCACATTTATTAAGCGCGATATCTCATCTTTTGGACGCTTTATGTACATGGCGCTCATCGGATTGATTATTGCTAGTGTTGTAAATCTATTTTTTGCAAGTTCTACCTTATATTGGATTACGACGTACGCAGGTGTTTTCATTTTTATTGGCCTTACGGTCTACGATACAAAAAAGATTCGGGAGTTGCTTTCCCTATATGGTGAAGAACGCAATGAAGAATCGATGAAGATGGCTTTAATTGGCAGCTTACAGTTGTATCTGGATTTCATCAATCTGTTCTTATATTTGTTGCGCATCTTTGGTCGACGCCGCTAAGTCCAATCCTTTTTATTGCGTATGCTGTTTTTCTTGATGCTTGATCGTTGGTTGCCGCATTGGCAAGCGCTTCGAGGAGCTGAAACAACAGCATACGCAATAGCATTCTTGCCTTGGCTTTGGCTGAGGCTCAAAAAAGCCCATTAAATAAAGGAACAAAAAAACGCGGCGTGTGCAATGCATGGCTAAAAAAGCTCTTCGTTGCTTACTTTCTGCGAGAAGAAAACATTTATATTGGCCTCTGTGGCTTTCAGATAAAGAAAATTACTACTTTTTGCAAGTCATTTACTATAATGCCTTGCGTCGATGATAAAGAAGAAGGCGTTGTAGATTTGCAATGATAGAATGGACGGCACAATCTTCAAAAATAGATATTGATAAAGTGTTGCACGATAAAGCCGGAAAGAAGGCCGGCTATATCCCCCGCTTTTATGGTGAGTTGGCTAAAGAAGACAATTCACCAAGAAGAAATCAATGCTTTTTCTCGAAGAAGAGGGCGACCGTCAAGGAGTACCTTGGCTTTGGGATTGTCTGCGCTATTTAGGTGTTGAGTTGAAGGTCGAAGGCCGCGAGAATCTTCCTTCGCCGAGTGATGGAAAGCTATATACATTTGTGAGCAACCATCCGCTGGGTGGTCAAGATGGCGTTGCTTTAGGCGCAGTCCTTGGCGAGCATTACGATGGTCGCATTAAATATTTAGTGAACGACATTTTGATGAATCTGCACGGCTTAGCGCCACTCTGCATTCCCATCAACACGACCGGAAAAAAAGGCCGCGATTTCCCCAAAAATGGTAGAAGCAGGCTTTGCGGGCAATGATCACATCATCATGTTCCCGGCCGGACTCTGCAGTCGTCGGCAAAAAAGATGGGCAAATTCGAGATCTTGCGTGGAAAAAAGACGTTTATTACGAAAAGCGTTAGTTCACAGCGCGACGTTGTTCCCATTTATTTTAGCGGGCGCAACTCAAATTTCTTCTACAGACTTGCAAATATTTGCAAGCGGCTGCACATTAAGTTTAACGTAGCGATGCTTTTTCTCGTAGATGAGATGTATAAGAACCGAAATAAAACATTTACAATCAAGATAGGCGAACCCATCCCCTGGCAGACCTTTGATCGTTCACGCTCCGACCAAGAATGGGCCGCTTATGTGAGAGAAAAGGTCTACCAACTCTGAAACATTTTGTTTGCAGAAGCAATTTGACTACAGGCTGAAAATAAATAAAGAATGGAAGAAACAATCATCGCCCCCGTAGAGCGAGACCTATTGGCCGCCGAATTGACGCCCGAGCGAAAACTTCGCACCACCAATAAGGGAGGTAACGAAATCTATGTCGTTACCTATCATCAAGCGCCCTAACGTGTTGCGTGAAATCGGGCGTTTGCGTGAGATCGCATTTCGTACGGCTGGCGGAGGAACAGGAAAGGCCTGCGATTTAGACGAGTCGGATGTTTGCGAGCATCCCTATTATCAATTAATCGTATGGAATCCTGCCTCTTCCGAGATTTTAGGAGGCTATCGTTTCTTGCCTGGTGCTGAAGCTGCGTTTGATGAGTTCGGGCAGCCCATCTTGGCTACAAGCCATCTCTTCCATTTCTCCGACGAATTCTTGCGCGACTATTTCCCACGCACCGTAGAGTTAGGGCGCTCTTTCGTCACCTTAGAATATCAGAGCAGCAGAGCGATGACAAAAGGCCTCTTTGCCCTCGATAATTTGTGGGACGGCTTAGGTGCACTCACCGTAGTCATACCCGGCTTAAAATACTTCTTCGGAAAAATGACGATGTACCCTTCTTTTGATCGTCAAGCCCGAGATATGATCCTCTTCTTCTTACAAAAGCACTTTGGCGACTGCGATAATTTGGTCACGCCCTTTCAGCCTGTTCGTCTAGTATCAGAGCAGGCAGATCTAGATCAGCTTTTTTGTGAAGACGATCTGAAAAGAGACTATTTAATATTGAATAGGGCTGTACGGCGCTTAGGTTATAACATTCCGCCCTTAGTTAATGCATACATGGGCTTGAGTCCGACGATGCGCTGCTTTGGTACAGCCGTCAACGATACCTTTGGCAATGTCGAAGAGACGGGTATTCTCATTGCAGAAGATGAAATCTTAGAAGAAAAGCGCAAGCGACATATAGATAGCTTCATCAAGGAGCATCCCGATTGGATTAATAATTTCAGCAATCTCGTTTTGCGAAAATCCACGACTCGCTAATCGCTACCTATGTTCAAGAAAGAATAAACAAATAAGTGACACCACTGAACAAAACTATAGTATTAACGATTTAAACAATTACTACGATGAAAAAAAGTATCGCTGTACAGTTTGCGACTGGGTTTATGACCCCGAATTAGGTGACCCTGATGCAGGAATAGCTCCGGGCACAGCCTTTGAAGATCTTCCAGATGATTTCGTATGCCCCTCTGTGGCGTAGGAAAAGAGGATTTTCGAACCGATTGAGGACTAAATTCTTTTTTTAGTCAATACATAATAGAAAGTCGGACGATGCGCAAAAAGCATCGCCCGACTTTTTCTTTCTGCCATCATAGCCCAAATGCAAAAACGAATATATTTCATACAACGATTCCCTTAGTCAACGTCGGCGACGCGCGTTGATAAAAAACGAACACTATCTCAATTTGCGCAAGCTTCTCTGATGCATCACTCATTCTCAACGATTATCGCCTACTTAAATATGCGCTTTTTCTTGCGGATGTAAACGATCGCAAATTCCGTGTCGCATAGAATAACGCTCCAATCCAATTAGTATAAACACCCGCAATCATACTTTGATAAGACAATCCCGCCCATTATTCACTACCATATAATATGGTATAGCCGGCGCCATTCAATCCTTCACCCAACTCTGCAATTTCCACAACTTTTTCCAAACAATAGCAAGCGTAGCCCTTCGAGATCTATTGTTTGCTGCCGGCAAACTATCGTTTGCTGCCGGCAAACTATCGTTTGCTCGAAAGAAACTATCGTTTGGTGGCAGCAAACCATAGTTTGGCGCCACCAAACCATATAAAAAAATAAAAAGTTGATCACTCAAGGCTTGAGGCGACAGGGATATTTTTTTAAGATAATTAGAATCCGATGCACCATCATCGAAAAATAAATGGAAAAAGCCGAACTTGATCGTAAATTCACAGATTTTTTCCCTTAGATGCCTCTTCAATGTTTAATGTTTATAATAAGAAGAAGGGAAGGGGAGCAGCAAAGACCGTTTTTATCCCGGTTTTAGGTTGTCTTTTTTTGGGATTCTGCTATTTCCACATGCCAAATTTTGCCATCTCCGGATTTATTTTTTTGTTTTTGCGAGAAAAAAAGTTTGTTGCGTGTTTGGTGGTAATGGGATTTTTGTTCTACTTTTTGCACTCGCTTTCCAGCGCTGAGGCGTTAGGGTTTAGCATCTGAAAAGCGATCTTTGAAAAGAATTCCATAGACTTTTATGCAGAAGAAGCAGAAAGAGTTTCAATCCGAGGATGCTTAGGCGTTTTACGGATTGTTATTCGGTAAGCAGTATGTTTTCTTGTTAAAGAATAGTACAAGAATCGTCAAATTCCTTTTTTACATTCAACTCGTTGAATCAGAAAAAGAAAAAAATGAGATATACAATGTAGAGTTTGATCCTGGCTCAGGATGAACGCTAGCTACAGGCTTAACACATGCAAGTCGTGGGGCAGCGGATGCTTAGCTTGCTAAGTATGCCGGCGACCGGCGCACGGGTGAGTAACGCGTACCGAACCTGCCCATCACACAGGGATAGGGCTTGCGAAAGCAAGATTAATACCTGATGGTCTCAGTTGTATGCATGTATAATTGAGTAAAGCCTTCGGGCGGTGATGGATGGCGGTGCGTCCCATTAGGAAGTTGGCGGGGTAACGGCCCACCAATCCTTCGATGGGTAGGGGTTCTGAGAGGAAGGTCCCCCACATTGGAACTGAGATACGGTCCAAACTCCTACGGGAGGCAGCAGTGAGGAATATTGGTCAATGGGCGAGAGCCTGAACCAGCCAAGTAGCGTGCGGGATGAAGGCCCTTGTGGTCGTAAAACCGCTTTTATCAGTGAATAAAGTGCATCACGTGTGGTGTCATTGCAGGTAGCTGAAGAAAAAAAGGACCGGCTAATTCCGTGCCAGCAGCCGCGGTAATACGGAAGGTCCGGGCGTTATCCGGAATTATTGGGTTTAAAGGGAGCGCAGGCGGGAGTGTAAGTCAGCTGTTAAATATCAGGGCCCAACTCTGTTATGCAGTTGAAACTATATTTCTTGAGTACGCACAGGGATGGCGGAATTCAGGGTGTAGCGGTGAAATGCTTAGATATCCTGAAGAACTCCGATCGCGAAGGCAGCCATCCGGAGCGTAACTGACGCTGAGGTCTCGAAGGTGCGGGTATCGAACAGGATTAGATACCCTGGTAGTCCGCACGGTAAACGATGAATACTCGCAGTTCGGTCATTATGATTGAGTTGTCCAGCGAAAGCGTTAAGTATTCCACCTGGGGAGTACGCCGGCAACGGTGAAACTCAAAGGAATTGACGGGGGCCCGCACAAGCGGAGGAACATGTGGTTTAATTCGATGATACGCGAGGAACCTTACCCGGGCTTGAACCAGGAGTGACGAGTGCAGAGATGCGCTTATTCTTCGGACACTTTTGGAGGTGCTGCATGGTTGTCGTCAGCTCGTGCCGTGAGGTGTCGGCTTAAGTGCCATAACGAGCGCAACCCTTTTCTACGTTTGCCATCGGGTAATGCCGGGAACTCCGTGGATACTGCCGCCGCAAGGCGGAGGAAGGTGGGGATGACGTCAAATCAGCACGGCCCTTACGTCCGGGGCTACACACGTGTTACAATGGTCGGAGCAGCAGGAAGCTACCTGGCGACAGGATGCTGATCCCGAAACCCGGCCTCAGTTCGGACTGGAGTCTGCAACCCGACTCCACGAAGCCGGATTCGCTAGTAATCGCGCATCAGCCATGGCGCGGTGAATACGTTCCCGGGCCTTGTACACACCGCCCGTCAAGCCATGAAAGCCGGGGGTGCCTGAAAGCCGTGACCGCGAGGGTCGGCCTAGGGTAAAACCGGTGATTGGGGCTAAGTCGTAACAAGGTAGCCGTACCGGAAGGTGCGGCTGGAACACCTCCTTTCTGGAGCGTTTTGATGTATGGTATTTGATGTATTCCGATTACCGGATACTCTTTTTGTTTCTGCATGGAAGTATATGGTTTAATATAGCGTTCCATTCTTGATGGAGTGGGCGCGGAGGATACCGAATTAGGCGGTGTCCGTCTGCCAGTCCTATAGCTCAGATGGTTAGAGCGCCACACTGATAATGTGGAGGTCGGCAGTTCAAGTCTGCCTGGGACTACTTCGGATGTGATTGCCTGGTGCATTCAGTCCGTCGTTTGGTAAAGGCGATGCTGTGACTCCGTAAGATAGGTTCGGTAATTCCCATTTGGGGGATTAGCTCAGCTGACTAGAGCACCTGCTTTGCAAAGCAGGGGGTCAACGGTTCGAATCCGTTATTCTCCACGTTGTGTTTCTGTTTTTCAGTACACATTCGATCTATGACATATTGTACATCCAACAAGCAGATAAAAGATAGACATCAACTATTGTAGTTTTGTGCTACATAGTAGATATAGGTATAATAAAGAATACGAAGCGTATTC